>Ga0228698_1000248_pt1 | contig 46623 bp, 41 predicted proteins | sample McNCre117_Aug_MG_FD_178015 | JGI IMG/M metagenome (GOLD analysis project Ga0228698, IMG submission 178015) | Freshwater microbial communities from McNutts Creek, Athens, Georgia, United States - 1-17_Aug_MG | ecosystem: Environmental > Aquatic > Freshwater > Creek | place: USA: Georgia... | reverse complement strand
ACTGGTCAATAAGTTCTTTGGGGATGGTGGGCAGCACCTGTGCTGCCTTGGGTTTGCGTGTCTTGCTCGGCATTCATGTTCCTTGGTGACATGTTATGCCTCACACACAAAATTACTGACAGGCTCAATTTCGAATGTCCAAGTAGCAATTGAACTGCGCGTAGATTTTTAGTGCGTCGATAAACCAGAGTGGCTTTGGTCCTGCGCATCGAATGGGTGCCGTACTCCGAGCGATCAAGGCCGAGTTCATCGACCCAATGCCCAAGAATCCTGGCGTATTGCCGTGTCCCGAGATGAGGTGAGTCGTGGATTCGACTTGGAAAGAGGAAGTCATCGGACTTCAAGTCCGCCTGCTTGATCCAATCGCGCAAGGCGTCACGGGTGACTGCCGTGATCTCGAATTGAACTGGGCGCTTTGTCTTTTGCTGCATGACAATCGCACGCGTAGCCACTTGATCCCCATGACAGACATCACGCACCTTGAGTGCAACAAGGTCACACCCCCGCAGTTTGCTGTCAATGCCGAGGTTGAAGAGTGCCAGCTCTCGAACGCGTCCTTCCATTTGCAAACGCACACGCAGAGCCCAGATCTCTTTGACCTTGAAAGGGGCTTTTTGGCCAACAATCTTCCCCTTATTCCATGGCTTGTGGTGAGCAGTTTTGCCTAACGTTTCCATAAGTATCTCCCGTCGATTTGGGGTCTCAAAGCATGCTCTTTCGGGTTTCAGACGTATTGCGCTGTATCAAATCTTTAAATAGACATGATACGAATGAATGTCATCTGTGAGTTGGCAATCGCCTTGAACGACAGCTACCGGGAAAGTTCACGGCTGACTGCTAATGGCCGGACTGTGACACTCAGCGGCGACCGTCTCTATCCGTCCCATAACAAACGTTGATCGTTGGCCTAACCAGTCATTCTTATTGAGCGAAAGCATCAATAGCAGCCCACGTTGCAAAAGTGAACCTTTAACTAGGAATACAACGTAGCTCAAGGCAATATTGACTATCGATTCAGTAAAAGTTGGTGATCTTCCCTGCGCAGTATCTGCTTTGACTCCATAAGTGATATGGCTCGGTACAAAGCTTCGTGAGTGACACCCAATTCACCCGCAAGCGTTTTAAGACCAGACGGAGCGGCATATCTCCCCTCCTTGCCTTCAGTTTCAATCAAATGAATGAGCCGATCGCGTATCGATTTCATGCTCAACCGCTCCAGATGCAAGCGAAGGCGTCGGACTTCACTATTGAGCATACTGATCCATCGACTCGCAAAATTTGGATCTCTATCCAGGGCCAAGGATAGATCTTTGATCGGGATTTTGATGACAGCAGTGTCCGTAATTGCAACTGCGTCACAGTGGTAACCAGAGACCTTCAAGCTGGCTTCACTGATAAACCCGTGACGAGTTCTTTGCAGCACAACCGACTCACCATGTAAGCCAGTTCGCTCCAGAGTCACTTCACCAGAAACCACATAAAACATCCATGCTGGTGGGCTGCCAGCAAGGAAAACGCGTTCGTTTCGTTTGAACAAAGCTCCTTCACACGCGCATTGGATTCCATCCGGAAGAAGTGCTTTGAGCGTCGGGGGCAGAACCATCTGTTTCATATGATCTGAATCATATGGCTTTTTGACGTCTAGCAGGATACTTCTTCCATGCCAAAACGAAATTTCTTCCGACGGCAACCTATAGGAGGATGCAAATATGACTGCGGAAATGCAGATTGAAATTGAAAACCTCAAATGCAGAGGATGTGCTCGATCGATTCTTAAAGGATTGGCTGAGTTTCCGGACGTCAAGAGCACTGAGGTTGATTTGGAAAATCACCTGGTGAAGTTTGTGGGCACACCAGTTAGTCGTGCTGTAGTTGCAGAAAAACTGCGTGCCATGGGTTACCCCGAGAAGGGAAGCCTGGCTGGCCTAAGTTCTGGTATCGCTACCGCGAAGTCGTTCGCGAGCTGCGCTATTGGTCGTATGTCTTGATACTTTTTTAGGAGAATGAAATGAAAAAACTGATCCCTACTGCTTTGATTTTGGCATTGTCCAGCTTTCAGGTAGTGACGATGGCGCATCCAGCGCACGTGCATGAGCAGCCAGCGGCTCAAGAGTCAACGTCAGCGGACATGAAAGCGATGCGCGAGGAGATGCAGAAAAAAATGTCTTCGGCCAAGACGGATGCTGAGCGTCAGCAGATCATGTCCGAGCAACGCAAGAACATGCAGGCCAAGCACGGCCAGATGAGTGGTCAATTGTCCGAGCAGATGCATGGCCAGATGCATGCGCAAGCAGGCGGGAATGACCATGGAGCCAAGAAAGGCATGCCATCGGGCGACCCTGAGATGCAAAAGCGCATGCAATCAATGCGTGAGCAGATGGGTAAATAGGCTTGCCTGTGCCTTGCTGGATGAATTGATATAGCATCAGCATTGTGAAAATTTTGCGCATTTTGGCCGTCTGCTTGCTAATCCTTGCACTACCCGTGCAAGGATTAGCTGCTGCCAGCCAAGCGTTTTGTCACTCCAAAAAAAGCGAAACAGCGCAGGCGATGACTCATGTATCGCATGTTCACAAGCATGATTCAGCGACAACAGATTCACATCAGGTGAACCACGCTGACATCAAAGTTAGCAAGCTGAACCACAAATGCAGTAACTGCACCCAGTGCTGTGCAGGTTTTGCATTGGCATTCTTTGAGCAACCTCGCTTCGTGGCACTACAGACCGAGTCAGCCTTGGTCGAATCTTTGCCAATGCTTCACAGCAGTATCGCTCTACGTGGGCTAGAGCGACCTCCGCGTACTCCCTCCGCTTGATAGCACGCTGATCGTTCGTTCGGTCAGTGTGCTTTGTATCACCAGAAAATTCTGGTGGTATTCGTTCATCGAGCAGCGAGGGATATATGCATTTCAATCTAAGTCAAAGACCTTGGACGCAAGGGATCGGAGCAGCGTTCACGTTGCTTGCTGCATTCCATACTCATGCCCAAGGCATTTCAAACGCAGCAGCTCAAGCGGCTTCAGCAGAACATTTCAATTTCAGCTACCGGTCTGTACTGACAGGCTACCAACCCTATGCAGATTCAAAAGTTGAGTCCTGGGCCAAGGCCAATCAAACGGTTCAAGAAATAGGGGGGTGGAGGGCCTATGCCAAGGAGCCTGCTACCGCTCCAGTTGAACAGAAAAATCCCGTAACTCACAACCATTCGATGCCAATGGGGCATCCTCACGGGGGGCACAAATGATCCGGCAACTGAACCGATTGAAATGGGTCCTGGCCGCAGTGTCTGTGGCCACACTCAGCGCATGTGCCAGCTACGACGTACAAAAGGGGCTGGATCGTGTCAACTCAGACACGAAAGAATTGACGCAGGGTGAACTTCAACTAGCCAGAACTGAAAGCGACAGGCATAAGCGTCAAGCCTTGACCTCGAAAATTCTGGCCAAGCAGCTGGGGCCAACAGAGTCCGTTCAGCTCATGCTGGCCAACAGCCCAGCCTTTCAATCCTTTATGGCACAGAATTGGTCTGATGCTGCCTCAGCCGCGCAGTCGGGTCGTATCTCAAATCCCGTATTCAGCTATGAAAGTGTGGTGACGGGTTCAGAGACAGAAATCAACCGTTTTCTCAGCTTCGGATTGCTCGATTTGCTGACCCTCCCCCAGCGCTCTGCGATGGCTGAGTTTCGTATTGAACAGACTCAACTCAAATTTGCTGCCGAGGTCATTGACCGAGTCACGCAAGTCAAACAAGCCTGGGTCAAGGCTGTCGCGGCAGAGCAATCGTTTGTTTACGCAAAACAGGTTTACGAAAGCGCACAAGTCAGTGCCGAACTGGCCAGGCGCATGGAGGCTGTGGGCAATTTCAACCGGCTCACCCGTGCCAGGCACCAAGCTTTTTATGCCGATGCAGCGACTCAGTTGGTGACCGCTAAACAGAATGCCATGTCTAAGCGAGAGGAGCTGGTACGCCTGTTAGGTTTGGACCAGGAACAAGCACAACTGCTGACACTACCTACCCGGTTACCCGAAATTCCCAAGCAACCTATGTCTGATGAAGAGGTCGGGCAACAAGCCAGCCGAAATCGTTTGGATATTCAGCTTGCCAAGGCCAATCTGAATGCTTCAGCTAAAGCACAGGGGTTGGTTGGCATCACCAGCCTGACAGACATTGAGGTGTCTGCCAGAAAAGGGACTGTGACCGACGGCAGCACAGGAACAAGCACTGCTCGCCAGGGATACGAAGTAGGAATTCGGTTACCCATTTTCGACTGGGGCTTAATGCGACGCGATGCCATGACAGCCCAAACGCTCGCAGCCGCCAACAACCTGGAAGCCACGATCCGAGCAGCTAGTTCGGGTTTGCGTGAAAGTTACGCGGCATACCGATCAGCCTACGACATCAGTCGGCATTACAAGGACGAAGTGCTGCCCTTGCGCAAGGTGATGGCCGATGAAAACGTCCTTCGCTACAACGGCATGATCATTGGTGTCTTTGAACTCCTGGCGGATGCGCGAGATCAGGTCTCGACTGTGATTTCTGCCATCACGGCAGACCAACAGTTCTGGCTGGCCGATGCCGCCCTCAAGGCCAGTCTGATGGGTCGTCCCATGTCAGTCGGATTGGCGTCTATGCCCAGCACATCCAGCAGCGCAGCAGCTGGCCACTGACAGGAGAGATTCATGAGTTCGAGAAGAGATTTTTTCAAATTGGCAGGCATTGCCGGTGGGGCTGTATCGGCTTTGGCAGTTGGAAAGCATGCCTTGGCTGGTTTGCCAGAGCCGGTTATTCAGACCAAAGCCGACACCATGCCTCCCTTGGTGCCCAAAACGGGACGGCCTTACAACCCGGTGGTCACACTCAATGGCTGGACCTTGCCTTGGCGCATGAACCAGGGCGTCAAAGAGTTCCACTTGGTGGCTGAACCCGTGGTGCGTGAAATGGCGCCAGGCTTCAAAGCGCATCTGTGGGGATACAACGGCCAATCTCCCGGCCCCACCATCGAAGTGGTCGAAGGTGACCGCGTTCGCTTGTTTGTGACCAACAAATTGCCCGAAGTCACCAGCGTTCATTGGCACGGACAACGCTTGCCAAGTGGCATGGATGGGGTGACCGGACTGACCCAGCAAGGGATCGAGCCTGGAAAGACCTTTGTTTATGAGTTTGTGGCCCGCAGGCCTGGCACTTTCATGTACCACCCGCATGCTGACGAGATGGTGCAGATGGCCATGGGGTTGATGGGCATGTGGATCACCCACCCCAAGGAGAAGCACCCTCTGATCGCCGATGTGGACCGGGATTTTTGCTTCCTTCTGAGTTCTTTCGACATCGATCCTGGCAGTTACACCCCCAAGATTATGACCATGACGGACTTCAACATCTGGTCATGGAACAGCCGTGTATTTCCAGGGATTGACCCGTTGATCGTGCGCAAAATGGACAAGGTCAGGATTCGGGTGGGTAATTTGACGATGACCAATCACCCAATTCACATGCATGGCCATGAATTCACCGTCACGGGAACCGATGGCGGGCCTGTTCCAGTCTCCGCCCGTTGGCCCGAGGTGACAACCGACATTGCTGTCGGTCAAATGCGTCAGATGGAGTTTTTGGCCGATGAGGAAGGGGACTGGGCGATCCATTGCCACAAGAGTCATCACACCATGAATGCGATGGGACATGGTGTGCCCACCATGATCGGGATAGACCATCGCGGGATCGGCAAGAAGATCAACAACCTGATTCCCGACTACATGGTCATGGGCGAACGTGGCATGCACGACATGACCGAAATGGAAATGCCACTGCCAGACAACACTGCTCCCATGATGACGGGCCAGGGTCCTTTTGGTTCAGTCGGAATGGGTGGCATGTTCAGCGTCATCAAGGTGCGGCGAGATCAAAAACCGGGAAATTACAAAGACCCGGGGTGGTTCAAACATCCGGCTGGAACAGTCGCACAGGAATATACAGGGGCGCTTGCAGAGCCTGCACGAAAAAATTCTCAAGGAGGGCAGTCGATGCCAAGGATTAGCCAGCCATCAACCCCGACAGAGGTTCAAGTTCGTAAACCCAATGGTCATGAGGGCCATTGAATCCGCCAACCGATCAAGGAGCATCTATGAATATTCGTTCTCAATTCTTCGCAGTCACTACGGTCGTCACCCTCGGGCTATCTCAGATGGCATGGTCTGGTGGAAGCCATGACGGTCGCACACACGTTCATGCCCATGGCTCCGAAGAAATGGCGATTGGTAAGCCGGGCGAAACGGCCAAAGTCAGCCGCACCATCACCATTGAAATGAGTGATGCCATGCGTTTTACCCCATCCGCCCTGAAGCTAAGACAGGGTGAGACCGTGCGTCTTGTGATCGTCAACAAGGGGCAGACCCGCCATGAATTGAGTCTGGGAACTCAGAAAGAGCTGCAAGAACACCTTGAGTTGATGCGCAAGTTTCCTGACATGGAGCATGCCGAACCCAACAGTGTGACCCTTGATCCCGGAAAGCAGGGAGAAATCGTGTGGCAATTTACCCGTGCAGGAACCGTTCACTTTGCGTGCTTCATCGCCGGTCACTTTGAGGCCGGGATGAAAGGCTCTGTCCAAGTATCCAAAAAGTAAACAGCCTTTCCAATTCATTTCAAAAGAGAACATCATGAACAAGATCGCTAGTAAATTTCTGATTGCGTCAGCAGTGTCTATTGGCTCATTGCTCACTTGGAACAGCTACGCCCAAAGTGCAAACAACCATCAGCACGACCACAGCGCTTCCCAGCCTGCCCTGTCGGATGGTGATGTCCGAAAAGTTGATGCCGAGAACGGGAAAGTCACCATCAAACATGGAGATATTCCTCATCTTGATATGCCTGGTATGACCATGGTCTTCACCGTCACGGACAAAGCCATGCTGGCTAATGTCAAAGCTGATGACAAAGTCAAATTCCTGGTGATTCAAGAAGCTGGCAAATTGCTAGTCACCGAAATTCAGCCTGCGAAATAATAACCAAGGTGCGTTCTGCGCCTTTCTGAATAAACACGCATGAACTCCTCAAAAATATTACTCGCCCTCGGATTGAGTGCCTTAATGACACTGGCAACGGCTCAGCTAGTCGCCTTGCCTCAACCATCCAGGGGGCTTATGCCCAATCCTGCGCAAGGCAAAAGACTCTTCGACAAAAGCTGTGCGTCGTGCCACGGTATTGACCTAAAAGGATCGGAAAAAGGACCACCGTTCTTACATCCGGTGTATGTACCCTCGCACCACGGGGATGCATCTTTTCAAGCAGCCGTTCATCACGGAAGTCGCGCACACCACTGGAAGTTTGGTGATATGCCACCCGTCCAAGGCTTGTCTGCGGATGACGTAGCTCACATCACTGCATACGTTCGCCAGCAGCAAAAGTTGGCGGGTATTCAATAGCCGTTAGTAAATTGACTTTGGTTCGATAAGCAAGTCCGCAATTTGCAGCTTTGGTGCAACGTAACTGGAATGAGTGACTGCAATTGGCAGCGGAGATGACCGGCTGCTTATGGCCGCTAGCGGGCACCGTCCCTGTAATCTGATGTCTCTTAACGCCGCATTACTGCCCCTCGAACAGCGTCTGCTTAAAATCTGACCCACTGCACAGCCCGGGACGCGCGGCAACGTGGTGCTCGCCCTCCCCCGCCCACGCGGGGGCTGGGGATTCGGCCGCGACTTGTTTCACACCCTGCCCAGGACAAGCCCATGACCACGCTGCTGATCCACCGCGCCCGCTGCATCGCCACGCAAGACGATGCGAACACCGAACTGAATGACGCCTCGCTTTTGATCCGCGATGGCCGCATCGAGCGGATCATCCCCGCCACTGAAAACACCGACGAGCTGGTCAAGCAGGTGGATGAGGTGATCGACGCTCGCCACCATGTGGTGGTGCCTGGCCTGATCAACACGCACCACCACATGTACCAGTCGCTCACGCGGGCGATTCCGGGCGTGCAAAACGCCGAGCTGTTCAGCTGGCTCAAGGGCCTGTACCCAATCTGGGTGGGCCTGACGCCCGAGATGGTGCGTGTGTCGGGCCAAGTGGCCATGGCCGAGCTGCTGCTGAGCGGCTGCACCACCAGCAGTGACCACCTCTACATCTACCCCAACGGCGTGCGGCTGGACGACAGCATCGAAGCGGCGCACACCATGGGCATGCGCTTCACGGCCACACGCGGCAGCATGAGCGTGGGGCAGTCGCAAGGCGGCCTGCCGCCCGACAGCGTGGTCGAGCAAGAGCCCGCCATCCTGAAAGAAACGCAACGCCTGATCGAGACCTGGCACGACGCCAGCTACGGCTCGATGACGCACGTGGCCGTGGCCCCTTGTTCGCCTTTCAGCGTCAGTCAGGACCTGATGCGCGAATCGGCCAAGCTGGCCCGCGCCCACGGCGTGCGTCTGCACACCCACCTGGCCGAAAACGACCACGACATCGCCTACACCCGCGAAAAGTTCAACTGCACCCCTGCGCAATACGCCGAGGACCTGGGCTGGGTGGGCCACGACGTGTGGCACGCGCACGGCGTGAAGCTGGACGACGAGGGGACTTACCTGTTCGCCAAAACCCGCACCGGCATTGCCCACTGCCCGTGCAGCAACATGCGCTTGGCCAGCGGCATATTGCCCCTGCGCAAAATGCTCGACGCGGGCGTGCCGATTGGCCTGGGCGTGGACGGCAGCGCCAGCAACGACGCGGCGCACCTGCTGAACGAGGCCCGCCAGGCCATGCTGCTGGCGCGTGTGGGCAGAGCTTTAGAACCGTTTGGTTGTGACCACGGCCCCGCCGAAATGACACCCCGCGACGCCCTGCGCCTGGCCACGAGAGGCGGCGCCGAAGTGCTGGGCCGCGCCCACGAACTGGGGCAAATCACCGAAGGCTATTGCGCTGACATCGCGATGTTCCGCACCGACACGCTGAGCATGGCGGGCGGCGCGGTGCACGACCCGGTGGGCGCGCTCTTGCTGTGCGCCAGCGACAACGCCGACTACACCATCGTCAACGGGCGTGTGGTGGTGCGTGAGGGCGAGATCACATCGGTGGACATGGGGCCACTGATTGAGCGGCACAACCAGCTGGCGATGCAGTTGGCCTTGGGTGTCCGCTGAAGACAAAAAATCATCAGCCCGTGCGCAGCAGCGCTACGCGACGGGGTGAATTTCAGTCGACTTTGGCTCCAGCCTGGAACCAGCGCCCGATCAAAGCGCGCTCATCGTCGGTGATTTGGGTCGCATTGTTCATGGGCATTTGCTTGGTGACAACCACCTGTTGGTACACGTTTTGCGCGTGCTGCTTGATCAACTCGGGGCTGTCCAGGCGCACATTTTTCATTTGAACCTGCTCGCCATGGCACATGTAGCAGCGTTGCTCAATCACGGTCTTGACCTCAGCGAAAGCCACCGGCGCTGCGGGCGCAGCTGAGGCCACAGGTGCGGCAGGTCGCAGTGCAATGATCACGCCCAAAATCAGCACCACCCCAACGGCGGCAAACGGCCACGGGTTGGCGGCGCGGCCCAGGTGATAACCGTGGCGCTGCACAAAGAACTGGCGGATCAATGCGCCAGCAAACATCATCACAAACAGCAGCACCCAGCGGTGCTCGTGCGTGTACAAAAAGCTGTAGTGGTTGGACAGCATCGCAAAGATGACGGGCAGCGTGAAGTAGGTGTTGTGCACGCTGCGCTGTTTGCCGCGCTTGCCGTGGATGGCCAGGGCATTGGCGTCATAGGCTTCACCGCTGGTCATGGCAGCGACCACTTTGCGCTGGCCAGGGATGATCCAGAAAAACACGTTGGCGCTCATGCTGGTGGCGATCATCGCGCCCACCAACAAAAAGGCGGCGCGGCCTGCGAAGAGCTGGTTGGCCAACCAAGAAGCGAAGGCGATGACCACGATCATCAGACCCGCCACGATCAGCTCGCCATTTTTGCGAAAGCCAAACACGCGGCAAACCACGTCATAGACGATCCAGAACGCCGCCAAAAAGCCGACCGCAGCCGAGCCGGCCACCATGGGGGACCAGTCCATCAGGGATTTGTCGATCAAAAACGTGCCTGCGTTGTAGAGGTACAGCACGGTGAACAGCGCAAAACCGCTCAGCCAGGTGGAGTAGCTTTCCCAATATAACCAATGCAGCTTGGTGTGGATCTTTTTGGGGGCCACCATGTACTTTTGCGGGTTGTAAAAACCGCCGCCGTGCACCGCCCACATGGCACCGCCGACGCCTTTTTCGAGCAGGTCAGGCGAGTTGGGTTTTTGCAGGTTGTTGTCCAGAAAGACAAAGTAAAACGAGGAGCCAATCCAGGCGATGGCGGTGATGACGTGCACCCAGCGCAGCAAAAGATTGGCCCATTCCAGCAGATACGTTTCCATGAAGGATCTCCAACCAGCTCACCACCGCGGGCCCTGTGAGCGGTCATTCGGTCGCGAACATGAAACCCGGAGGATTCTTGCGCCGCTGCGACCAGTGCACCGAAGTGTATACAGTTTTTACTTGCAAATCCAGCACACCAGAACCCTAAGCCCTCAGGGAAAACCAGTGCGCCTGACCTACAAGGTCTGCAAGAGTTGTGCCGCCACCGCCACAGCGATGACTTCGGGCTCTTTGCCCATGATGCCCGGCACCCCGATGGGGCAGGTGATGTGGGCGATTTCTTCAGCGCTGAAACCCCGGTCTTCGAGCCGGTGGCGGAAGGTGGCCCATTTGGTTTGGCTGCCTATCAGGCCCACAAAGGGCAAGTCGCCCTGCTCACGCTGGCGTTTGAGACAGGCGATCACCACGTCCAGGTCCTCGGCATGGCTGAAGCTCATGATCAGCACACGGCTGCCGGGCTGCAAATCGGCCACGGCGGCCTGCACCGGGTTGGAGTGCTCGCACTCCACGCCGCCTGGCACATCGGCCGGAAAAATCTCGTCGCGACTGTCCACCCAGCGCACCGCAAAAGGCAAGGGGGCCAAGGTGTTGACCAAGGCTTTGCCCACATGGCCGCCGCCGAACAAGGCCAAGGGTGTGCGCTCAGGCGTCAGCTGGGCTTTCAGCTGGGCCACATCGGCAGCCCCCACAGGCTCGAACTGCAATTCAACGGCTCCGCCGCAGCATTGCCCCAAACTGGGGCCCAAGACATGGCGCAGCGTGGTCACATCGGTCTGACCAGCCAAGAGCAAACGGGCGTGGGCCAAGGCCTGGTACTCGAGATGCCCGCCACCAATGGTGCCCTGCTCACCTTGAGCAAACACCACCATGCGCGTGCCCGGGCCACGGGGCACCGAGCCCTTGGTGGACAACACGGTCACCACCACCGCCGCCTCAAGGGCGAGTTGCTGCAAAGCCAATTCCATCCAGTTCACGAGCGTTATCCATTTCTGCGTCGGGCAATTCACACCGGTGTGTGTCGGTGACACAATTGATGCGTCAACACCGAGTATGCCAAGGACCGAGACCGCAATGCCCCCAAACCGTACACCCCTCCAAGCCCTCGCCACTGCCCTGATGGGCTTGGGCACAGCCGGTCTGGCCCTGCTGAGCGGCTGCAGCGCAGACCGCGCCAAACCACCCGGGGGCTATTCCAGCCAGAGCTGGCCAGACCTGCCAGAGACCAAACCCCAAGTGATGGCCCCCGCCACCGCGCTGACCGCCAAAGAGTACCGCAAAGACGCCGCATCGCACCTGTACGGCATCAACAAGGACCGCATCTTCAAGGGACGCATGCCGCCCATGCTGAAAGCCGTGGGCGTGCTGGACGTGGACATCGACCGCCAAGGTCAAGTCAAAGCCTTAAACTGGAAACGTGCCCCCAAGCACGCACCCGAAGTGATGGCCGAGATCGAGCGCATGGTCAAAGCCGCAGCGCCCTACCCGGCCCCCAAAAACCTGAGTCAGGTCACCTACACCGACACCTGGCTGTGGCACAAGAGCGGCAAGTTCCAGCTCGACACGCTGACCGAAGGCCAGGACTGAAGCCTCAGCTCAGGCAGGCCTGCAGTTGGTGCAGGTTGTCGATCAAATGCACACGCGCGGCCACATTGGCTGGCAAGCCTTGTCGGGGATGCAAGCTGAACACCCGCATGCCCGCAGCCAAGCCCGCCTGAATGCCGGGCAGGCTGTCTTCGACCACAGCGCAGTGTGAAGGATCAATCCCCAAGCTTGCGGCGGCGTGCAAAAACAAACCCGGCTCGGGCTTGAAGCTGCCCACCTCGGGCGCACAAAACAGGCGCTCGCCAAAAAAGTGGCGCAAACCCGTGACGCCCAGCGTGATCTCGGCCTTTTCTCGCGGGCCATTGGTGCCGATGGCAAAAGGCATGTGACGCTGCTGCAAAGTCTGCAACAAAGCGGTGGCCCCGTGAATTTCGTCCAGACCTTCGCGAAAGCGAGCGGCCATGCTCAGGCGCAGTTGCCTGAGAAAAGCCACCTCATCGATTGGCTGGTGATGCGCTGACACATGCTGTGCGATGGTGCTGACGCAACGCGCCATGGGCACGCCGCCAAAACGCGCATGCATCTCTTGCCTGCCCCATGGTGCGCCCAGGTCGGATGCCATCTGGTGCAGCACGTCCAGGCCCGGCGCTTCGCTGTCCACCAGCGTGCCGTCCAGGTCAAAAATCAGCGCAGCAATCGGCATGATGGGCTTTTGCAAGGGCCAAAGAAAAAGGCCGCCTGATGGAACACCAGGCGGCCCGAAGGGCTCAGATCACAGAGCGGCTTGGGCCTTGACGCTTTCGCAAGCCATCAAGATGCGCTCGGGCGTGGCCGGTGCGTCCATGTGCACCACCACTTTGTGGTCGGCACTGGCAGCCACAGCATCGCGCAGGGCGAAGAAGGCCGACAGGCCCAACATCAAAGGTGGCTCGCCCGTGGCCTTGCTGTTGAAAGGCGTGGGCTTGTTGTTCTGGTTTTCAAACAGCGACACCTTGAAGTGCTCAGGAATGTCGCCAGCCACTGGAATTTTGTAGGTGCTGGGGCCGTGGGTGAGCAGCTTGCCCTTCTTGTCCCAAATGCACTCTTCCATGGTGAGCCAGCCCATGCCTTGCACATAGGCGCCTTCGATTTGGCCTTTGTCCAATGCGGGGTTGATGCTGCGGCCCACGTCGTGCACGATGTCCACGGCTTTGAGCCACCACTCGCCCGTGCGGGTGTCGATTTCCACTTCGCTCACGGCAGCGCCGTAGCAGTAGTAATAGAACGCACGGCCGTTCAAGGTGGTGAAGTCGTATTTGATTTCAGGCGTCATGTAGAAGCCGGTCACGCTCAAGCCCACGCGGTCGAGCCACGCTTGCTTGGTCACATCAGACCACTTGACGGACTTGCCGCCGCCGTGCACTTCGTTGTTTGCGAAAGTCACATCGCTTTCGGCGCAACCCAACATGCGGGCAGCCACAGGCTTCAAGCGCTCACGCATTTGCATGGTCGCATTCATGATGGCTGCGCCGTTGATGTCAGCACCGCTCGAAGCCGATGTAGCCGAAGCGTTGGGCACTTTTTGCGAGTCGGTGGCGGTGATGCGCACATGGTCCACGCTGATGCCCAAACCATCGGCACACACCTGCGCCATCTTGGTGTTCAGGCCCTGGCCCATTTCGGTGCCGCCGTGGTTGCAGCTGACCGAGCCGTCCATGTAAACCACCAGCAACGCGCCGCCTTGGTTCAAGTGAGTGGCGGTAAAGCTGATGCCGAACTTCAAAGGCACGAGCGACAATCCACGCTTGCGTGTTTTGCTCTTGGCGTTGAAGGCTTGCACCGCAGCGCGGCGCTCGGCGTATTTGGATTCATGTTCGACTTGCGCGATCACCTTGTCACCCACCCAGTCTTCGATGAGCTGGTTGTATTGGGTGGTCATGGTGTCAGGCGTGCCGCTGATGGCGGGGTCTTTGTAGAGGTTGAGCTTACGCACTTCCAGTGGGTCTTTGCCCAAAGTCATCGCAATCTCATCCATCACTGTTTCAATGCCGAACATGCCTTGTGGGCCGCCGAAACCGCGGAAAGCGGTAGCGCTTTGTGTGTTGGTCTTGCAGCGGTGGCTCACCAGCTTGAGTGCTGGCAAGTGGTAGGTGTTGTCGATGTGCAAGCAAGCGCGGTCGTTCACAGGGCCCGAATAGTCGGTGCTGTAACCGCAGCGAGACATGAGCGTGATGTCAGCACCCAAAACGCGGCCGTTGTCGTCAAAGCCCACTTCGTAGTCGATGCGGAAGTCGTGGCGCTTGCCCGTGATGGTCATGTCGTCATCGCGGTTGACGCGCAGCTTGACGGGCTTACCCAGCTTGTGAGCGGCAAGGGCAGCGCTTTGGCTGAAGATGCTGGCGTTGCCTTCTTTGCCACCAAAGCCACCACCCATGCGGCGGCAAATCACTTCGACGTCGTTGGTGTGCAGGTTCAAGGCGTGCGCGGCTTCGCGTTGGTTGCCATCGGGGTGCTGGGTCGACACGTACAGCGTGAGCTGGCCGTCTTCCTTGGGCACGGCGTATGTAATTTGACCTTCGAGGTAAAACTGCTCTTGTTGGCCGGTGCGGGTCGTGCCCTTGATTTTGTGAGGTGCATTGGCAATGGCCGCTGCGGCGTCACCGCGCGTGATGCCCTTGGCGGGCATGATGAAGCTGTTCGCTTCCATCGCCTCTTCCACGGTCAAGATGGGCTTGAGTTCTTTCACCAGCACCTTGGCTTTTTTGGCGGCTTCGCGGGCGTAGAGCATGTTGCGGGCCACGACCACGGCCACAGCCTGGCCCACAAACTCGACCTTGCCAGCAGCGAGGAAGGGGTCGTCATGGATGATGGGGCCGCAGTTGTTTTCGCCGGGAATGTCTTTGGCGGTGTAGACCGCCACGACGCCGTGTTCCTTGAGGATGGCTTCGCGGTCAATGCCGTCGCCAATCAACTCGCCATGCGCCACGGGCGACAAGATGAGCGCGGCATACAAAGTGCCGGCGTGCTCAGGGATGTCGTCGATGTAAGTGGCCGAACCCGTCACGTGCAGGTGCGCGGACTCGTGAACGACGTCGGTGCCTTGCTGAACGCCTGAGACAGGCAGCAGGTTTTTGAGTGCGGTAGGAGCGTTCATTCAAGCCACCTCTTTCTGTTCTTCGATGAATTCCAGGGCCAAGTTGCGGGCCACCAATGCGCGGTACGCCCATGTGGCACGCAAGCCGTCGCGAGCGGTGAAGCTGGTCGCAATGGCGGCGTCCAGATCAGCTGCTTTCACGTCAGCTGGCGATTTACCTTCAAGCACAGCTTCCAACTTGGGCGCACGCGCTGGAAATGGGCTCAGGCCGTTGTAGGCCAGTTTCACGCCAGACAGCTTGCCGCCTTGCAGCGTGTAGCTGATGGCCGCGCAGGTGGCCGAAATGTCTTGCTCAAAACGCTTGCTCACCTTGTGAGCGCGGAACACTTGACCCGTCACGGGCTTGGGCAACTCGACCGCTTCGATGAATTCACCGGCTTCGAGCACGCTTTTCTTCATGCCGGTGTAGAAGTTTTCCAGCAAGACATTGCGGGTCTTCTCGCCACGGCGCAGCACCAGGTTGGCACCCAGCGCCAGCAAGCAAGGCATGGAGTCACCGATGGGCGAGCCATTGGCAATGTTGCCAGCCAAGGTGGCGGTGGAGCGAATGGGGGGCGAACCAAAGCGGCGCAGCACTTCGGCAAAGTCGGGGTAAGCCTTGGCGATCAGCGACTCGACTTGCGTCAATGACACCGCAGCGCCGATGCGCCAGACCTTGTCGGTTTCCTTGACCTGACGCAGCTCAGCCACATTGCCCAAATACATGATGTGGTCAGGACGTGCAAACTGCTTGTTCACCTGCAAACCGATTTCAGTGCTGCCAGCCAGCAGCGTGGTGGTGGGGTTCTTGAGCAGGTAGTCGGCCACTTCGGCCACGGTGGCGGGCGAGACGAACTCGTTGCCCTTCTTGGTGCGCACCACCGGCTGGACAATGATGTCGCCGTCCAGGCTCAGCGTGGGCACCTTGGCGCGTTGGATTTCTTTGAGCAAAGGCACATCGGCGCTGTCGTCCAGCTTGAGCGCTTCGGGCTTGGCGCAGGCCTTGGTGGCCGACTCGATGATTGGCTTGTAACCGGTGCAACGGCACAGGTTGCCGCTGAGCGAATCGGTGATCTGCTGGCGGTTGGGCATGGGCAAAACCTGCACCAAATTCACCAAGCTCATCACGATGCCGGGGGTGCAAAAGCCGCACTGCGAGCCGTGGCACTTGACCATCTCTTCTTGCACCGGGTGCATGGTGCCGTCGGCCTTTTTCAGGCTCTCGATGGTCTTGACCGATTTGCCGTCCAGCGAAGGCAGCAGCTGGATGCAGGCGTTGGTCGCCACATAGTCCACGCCCGTGCCTGCGGCGTTGAGTTCACCCACCATGACCACGCAAGCGCCGCAATCGCCTTCGGCGCAGCCCTCTTTGGTGCCGGTGCGGTGCAGTTGCTCGCGCAGGTAATCCAGAACAGTGGTGGTGCGGCGCTCGCCCTGGGCTTCGACGATTTGGCCGTCGAGCACAAAGCGCACGGTGTTGGTGACTTGGGTCATGGTGCGATGGGGGGATAAATAAACGGTAAGGCGCTGATTTTAAAGAACCAGGGCCGCGTTGGCAGGCTTTTTCAGCGGATTAATAGGGATCTGACCCCAATTAAATCAATTGGGGGCAGATCCCCATTGTTTTAAGAGCCGCGGTAGGTGGAGTAGCTCCAGGGGCTGGCCAGAAGGGGCACGTGGTAGTGCTGGTCTTCGTGGGCCACGCCGAAGTCAAGGCTTACTTTGTTCAAAAAGTTGGGTTCGGGCAACTCCACGCCCTTGGCTTTGAAGTAGCCCGCCACGTCAAACACCAAGCGGTAAGTGCCTTTGCGCAGGCTGGCATGGTCGTACAGCATGCCGTCCGGATTGCGCCCGTCGTGGTTGAGGGTGAAGCTTTTGACCAGAGTGGCCTGCTCGCCTTGTGTGGTGTACAGGGCCACCTGCATGCCCGCAGCGGGGCAGCCGTGCATGGTGTCCAAAACGTGTGTGCTCAATCCCATGGTGTTGCTCGCTTATCAAGGGGTTTTTGAAAGGTCTTTGGGCATGGCCCAGTCCGGTCGACCGAAGTGTATACAATTTTGCATTTAGTGGCTATCATTTCGAAAAACAGCCCTTGAGGCCCTCTGAGACATGGAAACTTCCACCACCCACCACATCGTCGAGTCCCTGACCCGCGCGATCGTTGAACACCGGCTTCTGCCCGGCTCCAAACTGGCCGAGCAAAAATTGGCCGACCACTTTGGCGTCTCGCGCACGTTGGTGCGCCAGGCCTTGTTTCAGCTGTCGCAAAACCGGTTGATCAAACTCGAACCAGCTCGCGGTGCTTTTGTCGCTGCCCCATCGGTCGAAGAAGCCCAGCAGGTCTTTGCGGTGCGTCGCATGCTGGAGACCGAGATGACCCGCGCTTTTGTGGAGCAGGTCACGCCCGAACAAATCAGCGCACTCCAAGAGCACATCAAGCAAGAGCGCGAAGCCGTGACCCAGGGCGATGTGACGGGCAGAACCGAATTGCTCGGCGACTTCCATGTGCGCATGGCCGAGTTGATGCACAACGATGTGCTGGCTCAGGTGTTAGGCGAGCTGATCTCGCGCTGCGCCCTGATCACGCTCATGTACCAGTCGCGCAACGAGGCCGAACACTCGACCGACGAGCATGAAGCGATCGTGGCTGCACTGGCCGCCCGCGACGCGGACCAGGCCGTGCAACTGATGCAGGAACACCTGCTGCATGTGGAGCAAAGCCTGACCTTTGACCGGCAAGTCCCCACCCACGACATCTCTCTGGCCTTGGCCTGAAACCATCGAGCAAAAAACCATGAGCGTTTACGACTCCACCCTGCCCTACCCCCGCGACCTGAAAGGCTACGGCCGCCAAGTGCCGCACGCCCAATGGCCTAACGGCGCACGCGTCGCGGTGCAGTTTGTGCTGAACTACGAAGAAGGCGGCGAAAACTCGGTGCTGCACGGCGATGCGGGTTCCGAGCAATTCCTGTCCGAGATGTTCAACCCCGCGTCCTTTCCTGAGCGGCACATCAGCATGGAAGGCATTTACGAATACGGCTCGCGGGCGGGCGTGTGGCGCATCCTGCGCGAGTTTGAAAAGCGCGGCCTGCCGCTCACCGTGTTTGGCGTGGCCACCGCGCTGCAAAAGCACCCCGAGTTGACCGCCGCCTTTCAAGAGCTGGGCTACGACATCGCCTGCCACGGCCTGAAATGGATCCATTACCAAAACATCGACGAAGCCACCGAACGCGCACACATGGCCGAGGCGATGGAGATCGTTCAGAAGCTGACCGGCGAGCGCCCCCTGGGCTGGTACACCGGGCGCGACAGCCCCAACACGCGGCGTCTCGTGTCCGACTTTGGCGGCTTCGAATACGACAGCGACTACTACGGCGACGACCTGCCGTTTTGGATGAAGGTGCGCAAGAGCGACGGCACCGATGCGCCCCAGCTCATCGTGCCCTACACGCTGGACTGCAACGACATGCGCTTTGCGCTGCCGCAGGGCTACTCACACGCCGACCCGTTCTTTCAGTACATGAAGGACACCTTTGACGCGCTGTACGCCGAGGGTGACCCGAATGGCGACAACGCCCCCAAGATGATGAGCATCGGCATGCACTGCCGCCTGCTGGGCCGCCCCGGCCGCATCACCGCACTGCAACGCTTTTTGGACCACATCCAGTCACACGACAAGGTCTGGGTGGCGCGGCGCATCGACATCGCCCGCCACTGGAAAGCCACCCACCCCTACAAGGACTGAGCATGCCCATCACTTTGGAACAACTCAACAGCGCCAGCCGTGAAGACGCCGCGCAACTGCTCGACGGCCTGTACGAGCACTCGCCTTGGATCGCTGAACAAGCGCTGAACGAGCGGCCCTTCAAATCGCTGACCCACCTCAAGCACGCCATGTGCGAAGTGTTGGCGCATGCCGGGCGCGACGCGCAGCTGGGCCTGATCCGCGCCCACCCGGAGCTGGCGGGCAAGGCCATGGTCAGCAAAACGCTGACGGCCGAATCCACCAACGAACAAACCAAGGCAGGCCTGACCGACTGCACGCCCGAAGAGTTCGCCAAGATCCAAAAGCTCAACGCCGACTACAACGCCAAGTTCGGCTGGCCCTTCATACTGGCCGTGCGCGGCCCAAGGGGCGTGGGCTACAACAAGCAGCAGATCATCGACGCCTTTGAACGCCGTCTGCACGGCCACCCAGAATTTGAATTGCAAGAGTGCCTGCGCAACATCCACCGCATCGTCGAGATCCGCCTGAACGACAAGTTTGGCGTGGAGCCCACACTGGGCCACCAAGTCTGGGACTGGCAAGAAAAGCTGGCCCAACACTCGGACCCCGGCTTTGCCGAACTGGGCCAACTCACCGTCACGTACCTGACCGATGCCCACCGCGCTTGCGCCCAACGCATCACGCAAAACATGCGCGACTGCGGCTTTGACGAGGTCTACACCGACGCCGTGGGCAACGTGGTGGGCCGCTACCACCCGGCCACGTCCGGTCAGAAATACCTGCTCACGGGATCGCACTACGACACCGTGCGCAACGGTGGCAAATACGACGGGCGCTTGGGCATCTTCGTGCCCATGGCCTGCGTGCAGCAGCTGCACCAGCAAGGCAAGCGCCTGCCCTTCGGCATCGAAGTCGTGGCCTTTGCCGAAGAAGAAGGCCAGCGCTACAAGGCTACTTTCCTCGGCTCGGGCGCCTTGATCGGCGACTTCAAGCCCGAGTGGCTGGACCAGCAAGACGCCGACGGCATCACCATGCGAGCCGCCATGCAGCACGCCGGCCTGTGCGTGGACGACGTTGCCAAAATCCAGCGCAACGCGGCGCAGTACCTGAGCTTTGTCGAAGTGCACATCGAACAAGGCCCCGTGCTCAACGAAGTGAACATCCCGCTGGGCGTGGTCACGTCCATCAACGGCAGCGTGCGCTACCTGTGCGAGGTCATCGGCACCGCCAGCCACGCAGGCACCACCCCCATGGACCGCCGCCGCGACGCGGCTTGCGCCGTGGCAGAACTGGCGCTCTACATGGAGCAACGCGCCGCGAAAGACGGCGACTCGGTTGCGACGATTGGCCAACTGCAAGTGCCCAACGGCTCGATCAACGTAGTGCCGGGCCGCTGCCTGTTCAGCCTGGACATGCGTGCCCCCACCGACGCCCAGCGCGATGCGCTCGAAGCCGACGTGCTGACCCAGCTCCAAGCCATTTGCGAGCGCCGAGGCGTGCGTCACACGGCAGAAGAAACCATGCGTGCCGCCGCCGCCCCCAGCGCCCCCGAATGGCAAGCCCGCTGGGAGCACGCCGTGAGCGCCCTGGGCGTGCCGCTGTTCAAACTGCCCAGCGGCGCAGGCCACGACGCCATGAAGCTGCACGAAGTCATGCCGCAAGCCATGCTGTTTGTGCGTGGCGAGAACGCAGGCATCAGCCACAACCCGCTCGAATCCACCACCAGCGACGACATGCAGCTGTGTGTCGACGCCTTCACCCATGTTTTGAACCAACTCTCTCAGGAATTGTCATGAGCGCCACCCCACAACAATACGCACAACTCGACGCCTGGATCGACGCGCACTTTGACGAGCAGGTCAAGTTCTTGCAAGCGCTGGTGCAGGTGCCCACCGACACCCCGCCCGGCAACAACGCACCCCACGCCGAGCGCACCGCCGAGCTGCTGGCCCCCATGGGCTTTGTGGCCGAAAAGCACGCCGTGCCCGTGGCCGATGTGAAGGCCTATGGCCTGGAGTCCATCACCAACCTGATCGTGCGCCGCAAGTATGGCGAAGGCAAAACCATTGCCCTGAATGCCCACGGTGACGTGGTGCCCCCCGGCGAAGGCTGGACACACGACCCCTATGGCGGTGAAGTCAAAGACGGCGCGATGTACGGCCGCGCCACTGCGGTGAGCAAGTCGGACTTTTCCACCTTCACCTTTGCCACCCGTGCGCTCGAATCGCTGAACGCCCCGCTCAAAGGCGGCGTGGAACTGCACTTCACTTACGACGAAGAATTTGGCGGCGAAATGGGCCCCGGCTGGCTGCTGGCCCAAGGCCTGACCAAGCCTGACCTGATGATCGCGGCCGGCTTCAGCTACGAAGTCGTCACCGCCCACAACGGCTGCCTGCAAATGGAAGTCACGGTGCAAGGCGAGATGGCCCACGCGGCCATCCCGGACAGCGGCACCGATGCGCTGCAAGGTGCGGTGCACATCCTGAACGCCCTGCACGCGCTCAACGCCGAGTACAAAAAAACCACTTCCTCGGTCAAAGGCATCACCCACCCGTACTTGAACGTGGGCCAGATCAGCGGCGGCACCAACACCAACGTGGTGCCCGGCAAGGTCGTCTTCAAACTCGACCGCCGCATGATCCCCGAAGAGAACCCGGCCGAAGTGGAAGCCTTGATCCGCCAGACCATCGAGGCCGCAGCCCAAAGCTTCAACCCGCCGCGCGGCGGCAAGCAGCTCAAGGTGGACATCAAACGCCTGCTGCTGGCCAACGCCATGAAGCCGCTGGACGGCAACAAACCTCTGGTGGACGCCATCCAGAAACACGGCCAAACTGTGTTCGGCCAAGCCATCCCTGCCGTGGGCACGCCGCTGTACACCGACGTGCGCCTGTATGTGGAGCGCGGCATCCCCGGCGTGATCTACGGTGCAGGCCCCCGCACCGTGCTGGAGAGCCACGCCAAACGCGCCGACGAGCGCGTGCAGCTGGAAGACGTGCGTCGGGCGACCAAGGTGGTGGCGCGCACTTTGCTGGACTTGCTCAGCTGAGCCCTTGCTTTGGCACGGGTGCGCCAGTGGCGATGGGCCATTCAGAGACAATACTGTCTTTGTTTCGCCTGCTCAAGGATTCACCATGCGCCCCAGCCAAAAGTCTGCGCCAGCAGATCAGCAATTCCATGCTTCGCCAAGCCTCATCGGACATGGGCTGACATGCGCCTCGTTACTGACAGCCGCCCTGCTGCTCACCGCTTGCGGTCAAGAGCAGCAAGGCCCCGGCCAGATGCCGCCACCGCCCGTGGGCGTGATTTCGGTGGCCCCGGCCTCGGTGCCGATCGACATGGAGCTGTCAGGCCGTCTGGAGCCGATCCGCATCGCGCAGGTGCGTGCCAGGGTCACAGGCGTGGTGCAAAAACGCCTGTTCACCGAAGGTGCCGTGGTGCAAACCGGTCAAAGCTTGTACCGCATCGACCCAGCCCCCTACCAAGCCGCTCTGGAAAGCGCACAAGCTGCGCAAGCCAAGGCCGAAGCGGCGCTGGCCCAAGCCCAATCCACGGTTGACCGCAACCGTCCTCTGGCCGAGTCCAAGATGATCAGCCCGCTCGCCTGGGATGGCGCACAGTCCACCCACCGCGCCGCGCAAGCCGACCTGGCCGCAGCCAAGGCTGCGGTGCAGCAGGCACGCTTGAATGTGGAATACGCCTCGGTGCTGGCCCCGATCAGCGGGCGCATTGGCCGCTCGCTGGTCACCGAAGGCGCTTTGGTCAGCCAGGCTGAGGCGACTCAGCTGACCACCATCCAGCAGGTGGACACGCTGGTGGCCAACTTCACCCAGTCCGCCAGTGAAGCCATGCGCATCCAGCGCGCCATCGCCTCGGGCGAGCTCAAGGGCAGCACATCGGCCCAGGTCAAAGTCTTGCTCGAAGACGGCAGCACCTACCGCTTGCCCGGCCGCCTGATGTTTGCCGACATCACCGTCGACCCAGGAACCGGTCAAGTCGTGCTGCGGGCCGAGGTGCCCAACCCCAAGGGCGAATTGCTGCCCGGTCTGTTCATCAAGGTGCGCCTGCAGGTAGCGCGCAGCGAACAGGCCATGTTGTTGCCCCAACAGGCGGTCACGCGTGGCACCTCCGAAGACACGGTGCTGGTGGTCGGTGCCGATGGCCAAGTCAGCAAACGCCCCGTGCAACTGGGCGGCCTGCTGGGCGATGCCAGCAACCCGGCAGGCCCGCAGTGGATCGTCACCGCTGGCTTGAAATCGGGTGAACAGGTGGTGGTCGACGGCTTCCAGAAGATCCGGCCCAAGGCTCCGGTCAAGCCTGTACCTTGGCAAGCGGCATCGACAGCAGCCCCCAGCGCTGCTGCACCCGCCTCCGCCCCATCTGCCAAAAACTGAATCGGGAGCTCTGAATGAATTCTCGGTTCTTCATTGACCGACCCATCTTTGCATGGGTCATCGCGCTCTTCATCGTGGTGCTCGGCGCTGCCGCCATCACGCGGCTGCCCGTGGCGCAATACCCCACGGTGGCGCCACCATCCATTGTCATCAACGCGATCTACCCCGGCGCTTCAGCCCAGGTCATGGAAGACAGCGTGCTGTCGGTCATCGAGCAAGAGCTCAATGGCTCACCGGGCCTGATTTACATGGAAGCTGCGGCCGATGCCAGCGGCACCGGCACGCTCACGGCCACCTTCGAGCCCGGCACCGATGTGGCCGTGGCACAGATCGAGGTGCAAAACCGCCTCTCGCGCGCCACGCCACGCCTGCCCAGCGCCGTGGTGCAGCAAGGTGTGCGGGTGGACAAGGCCCGTTCGAACTTCTTGATGTTCGTGATGCTGACCTCCAGCAGCGCCAACTGGGACCCGGTGGCGCTGGGCGACTATGCCGTGCGCAACATCCAACCCGAGCTGCTGCGGGTGCCCGGTATTGGCCAGGTGCAGCTTTTTGGCACCGAAAAAGCCATGCGCGTGTGGATCGACCCGCAAAAGCTGCAAGGTGTGGGCTTGTCTGCCAACGACGTGAACAACGCCATCCGCGCCCAGAACCTGCAGGTCTCGGCCGGTAGCATCGGCGGCTTGCCCAGCATGGCTGGGCAAACCCAGTTCGCCACGCTCAAGGTCAATGGCCAGCTCTCCAGCGTGGAGCAGTTCGGCCAGATCCTGCTGCGCGCCAATGCCGACGGCTCCAGCGTGCGTCTGCGCGACGTGGCCCGCATCGAGGTGGCCGGTCAGGCCTATGTTTCGGCCTCGCGCCTGAACGGCATGCCCGCCACGGGCTTGGGCATCCAGCTCTCGCCCACGGGCAACGCGCTGGCGGCCGCCACCGGCGTGCGCGAGCGCATGGCCGAGCTCCAAAAATACATGCCCGAAGGCGTGAACTACGAGGTGCCCTACGACAGCTCCAAGTTCGTGCGCATCTCGATCCACGAAGTGGTCAAGACCCTGCTCGAAGCCATCGTGCTGGTGTTCATCGTGATGCTGGTCTTTTTGCAGAACATCCGATACACCCTGATCCCGACCATCGTGGTGCCGGTGGCCTTGCTGGGTACTTTTGGCGTCATGCTGGCCATGGGTTTTTCGATCAACGTGCTCACGCTCTTTGGCATGGTGCTGGCCATCGGCATCTTGGTGGACGACGCCATCGTGGTGGTGGAGAACGTTGAGCGCATCATGGCCGAAGAAGGCCTGTCGCCGCGTGAAGCCACCATCAAGGCCATGGGGCAGATCACGGGTGCCATCATCGGCATCACCGTGGTGCTGATTTCGGTGTTTGTGCCCATGGCCTTCTTCAGCGGCTCGGTGGGCAACATCTACCGCCAGTTCTCGCTGGCCATGGTGGCGTCGATGGTGTTCTCTGCCACGATGGCGCTGTCGCTCACCCCTGCGCTGTGCGCCACGCTGCTCAAGCCCGTGTCGCCGGACCACCACCACAAAAAAGGCTTTTTTGGCGCGTTCAACCGCCGCTTCAAGCAGGCCACGCATGGCTACGAAGCGGGTGTGGCCCGCATCTTGCCCAAGGCCGGGCGCTGGCTGATGGTCTATGGCGCCATTGTGGCGACGGCAGCTTTCATGTACCAGCGCTTGCCCAACTCCTTTTTGCCCAACGAAGACCAGGGCTACCTGATCGTCAACGTGCAACTGCCCCCGGGTGCCGCACGCGAGCGCACCGAGGCCGTGATGGAAAAGGTCGAGCAATTCTTCCTGGGCCAGCCTGAGGTGGACAAGGTGGTCGGGGTGCTGGGCTTTTCATTCTCAGGCTCGGGTCAGAATGCCGCACTGGCCTTTGTGCCACTCAAACCCTGGGACGAGCGCCCGGGCAAGGAACACAGCGCGCAATCGCTTGCCGGTCGCGCTTTTGGTGCGCTCATGGGCATACGCGATGCCTTCATCTTCCCGCTCTCACCGCCCCCGATCCCTGAGCTGGGCACCGCCACGGGCTTCAACTTCCGGCTGCAAGACCGCGCAGGCATGGGCCACGAGGCCCTGGTGGCCGCACGCAACCAGCTGCTGGGCATGGCCTCGCAGAGCAAGGTGTTGCAAGGCGTGCGCCCTGACGGCCTGGAAGACGCGCCGCAGCTGCAGCTGGACATCGACCGCGAACGCGCCGCCGCCATGGGCGTGGGCTTTGACGCCATCGGCAACATCCTCTCGACCGCGCTGGGGTCGGCCTACATCAACGACTTCCCAAGCGCTGGCCGCCTGCAGCGCGTGATCGTGCAGTCCGAGGCCCGCGCTCGCATGCAGCCTGACGATGTGCTGCGCCTGACGGTACCGGGCAACAAGGGCCAGCTGGTGCCGCTGTCGGCGATTGCCAGCGTGCGCTGGGTCACGGGGCCTGTGCAGACCGTGCGCTACAACGGCTACCCCGCCATGAAGATCGGCGGCGACGCCGCCCCCGGTTACTCCACCGGTGACGCCATGACCGAGATGGAACGCCTGGCCGCCCAGCTGCCGCAAGGCTTTGGCTACGAATGGACGGGCCAGTCCCGCGAAGAAAAGCTCTCCGGCGCGCAAGCGGGCATCCTGCTGGCGTTCTCGATGCTGGCGGTCTTCCTGTGCCTGGCGGCGCTGTACGAGAGCTGGAGCATCCCGATGGCGGTGCTGCTGGTGGTGCCGCTGGGTGTGGTGGGTTCGCTGGTCGGCGTCTGGCTGCGCGGCATGCCCAACGACGTGTACTTCAAGGTCGGCCTGATCACCATCATCGGCCTGTCGGCCAAGAACGCCATCCTGATCATCGAGTTCGCCAAGGACCTGCAGGCCGAAGGCAAGGGGCTGATCGAAGCCACCTTGCAAGCCTGCCACCTGCGCTTTCGGCCCATCATCATGACCTCGTTTGCCTTCATCCTGGGCGTGTTGCCGCTGGCCATTGCCAGCGGTGCAGGCTCGGCCAGTCAACGCGCCATTGGCACCGGGGTCATGGGCGGCATGGTCACGGCCACCGTGCTGGCGGTGTTCCTGGTGCCGGTGTTCTTTGTGGTGCTGCGCCGCCTGTTCCCGTCCACCGGTCATGAAGCACCACATGCCACCCACATCGGATCTGCGGCCACTGACGCGGCTTTGGCCGATCTGGACCCGACCTCAACTCACCACTGAAACGTTAAAAAACCCACCCCAGTCCAAGCAGCTGCCCATAGCAGCTCTGGGCTGAGGCATGGGGCAAGGGTTTGCCCTGATCTGCATTCATCTTATTTTGTATACAGTTCGGCACACAAAGCCGCAAAGTTCTAGCCGCTTTGGGAAGTTTCCCTCCCCGTTTATTAGCAAGGAGTCCCCTCCATGAGTTCAACCATCCACCCTGTGGACGAGAAACTGCCTTCGGGCCAACTCGCCGCTTTGGGCCTGCAACATGTGCTGGTGATGTATGCCGGCGCTGTGGCCGTGCCCCTGATCGTGGGCCGCGCCCTGAAATTGAGCCCGCAAGACGTGGCTTACCTGATTTCGGCCGACCTGTTTTGCTGCGGTCTGGTTACCCTGATCCAGTCACTGGGTGCGACCCAGCTGTTCGGCATCCGTCTGCCTGTGATGATGGGCGTGACCTTTGCATCCGTGGCACCCATGGTGGCCATGGCCAATGCCAACCCGGGCGAAATGGGGGCGCAGCTGATCTTTGGCGCCATCATCGGGGCGGGGGTCATCTCGATCCTGATTGCGCCGCTGGTCAGCCGCATGCTGCGCTTCTTCCCGCCTGTGGTCACCGGCACCATCATTGCCGTGATCGGCATCAGCCTGATGCGCATTGGCATCAACTGGATTTTTGGCAACCCCTTCGGCCCCACCGCCCCCAGCGTGGTGACGCCTGAGCACAAGGCCTGGCTGGACGCCGCCACCGCCGCTGCGGGTGCACCCGGCTCCACCTTGCCCGCCGTGCCCAAGGACCTGGCCCTGCTGCCCAAGATGCCCAACCCCAAATACGCCGACTTGGGCGGTGTGGGCGTGGCCGCTTTGGTGCTGGTCTCGATCTTGCTGATCGCCCGTTATGCCAAGGGTTTTGTGGCCAACATCTCGGTGCTGCTGGGCATCGTGATCGGTGGCGTGGTCGCCACCGCCATGGGCCTGATGACTTTCGACAAAGTCGGCAAGGCCGACTGGTTCGGCCTGGTGACCCCTTTCCACTTTGGCATGCCGGTGTTTGACCCGGTGCTGATCCTGACCATGTCCTTGGTCATGATCGTGGTGATGATCGAATCGACCGGCATGTTCCTCGCGCTGGGCGAGATGACCGACAAGAAAGTCGACCAAGCCGCCCTCACACGCGGCCTGCGCACCGACGGTCTGGGCACGCTGATTGGCGGCATCTTCAACACCTTCCCCTACACCAGCTTCTCGCAAAACGTGGGCTTGGTCGCCGTCACGGGTGTCAAGAGCCGCTTTGTCTGCGTGGCCGGTGGCCTGATCCTGGTCGCTCTGGGCCTGCTGCCCAAGATGGCAGCCCTGGTCGAGTCCCTGCCCACCGTGGTGCTGGGCGGCGCGGGCCTGGTGATGTTCGGCATGGTGGCCGCCACCGGCATCCGCATCCTGGGCGGTGTGGACTTCAAAAACAACCGCTTCAACGCGCTCATCGTCGCGATCTCTATTGGCATTGGCATGATCCCGCTGATCGCCCCCAACTTCAAACAGTGGATGCCGCACAACCTGCACCCCCTGATCGAGTCGGGCATCTTGCTGGCGTCGATCAGCGCCGTGATCCTGAACCTGTTCTTCAACGGCGCCAGCGGTGACAACCGCGACGCGATTGAAGCGGCCAAGCAAGCCGAAGCGCACTGATCCAGCTGCTGTGCCATTCCAATGAGCCAAAAGGCCAAGCCAAGTGCTTGGCCTTTTGCTTTTCAGGGTGGTAATCAACACAAAAAGCGGGTTACAAATGCGTTACGCTGTCACCCATCCCGTTTTTTCTTAATCTGTTGAGACAACAACAATGAGCGACAACCTCTCCCCCGCCGAACAAGCCCTGCGCGACGCCGCCCGTGATTACCACCGCTTCCCCACACGCGGCAAGATTTCGGTCAACCCCACCAAGCCCATGTCCAACCAGCGCGACCTGTCGCTGGCCTATTCACCTGGCGTGGCCTACCCGTGCCTCGACATCGCAGCCGATCCGTCCAAAGCGCACGAATACACCTCGCGCGGCAACTTGGTGGCTGTGATCACCAACGGCACCGCCGTGCTGGGCCTGGGCGACATCGGCCCGCTGGCCAGTAAGCCCGTGATGGAAGGCAAAGGCGGCCTGTTCAAGAAGTTCGCCGGCATCGACGTGTTCGACATCGAGCTGGCCGAGCGCGACCCGGACAAGTTGGTCGAGATCATCGCCAGCATGGAGCCGACCCTTGGCGGCATCAACCTTGAGGACATCAAAGCACCCGAGTGCTTCTACATCGAGAAGAAGCTGCGCGAGCGCATGAACATCCCGGTCTTCCACGACGACCAGCACGGCACCGCCATCATCTCGGCCGCCGCCATGCTGAACGGCCTGGAGCTGGTGGGCAAGGACATTGGCGCTGTCAAAGTGGCCGTGTCGGGCGCAGGCGCTGCGGCCATTGCCTGTCTGGACGTGATGGTCGGCCTGGGCGTGAAGGTCAGCAACATTTTTGTGTGTGACTCCAAGGGCGTGATCTACGAAGGCCGCCCCGGTGGTTACGACGAGTCCAAAGCCCGCTACGCGCAAAAAACCGAGGACCGCACGTTGGCCGACGCGGTCAAGGGCGCAGACGTGTTCCTCGGCTGCTCGGCCCCCGGCGTGATGACCGTGGAGATGGTCAAGACCATGGCCGACAAGCCGATCATCTTGGCGCTGGCCAACCCCGAGCCCGAAATCCGCCCCGAGCTGGCCAAGGCTGCACGCCCAGACTGCATCATCGCCACCGGCCGCTCGGACTACCCGAACCAGGTCAACAACGTCCTGTGCTTCCCCTACATCTTCCGTGGCGCTCTGGACTGTGGCGCCACCAAGATCACCGAGGCCATGAAGCTCGCTTGCGTGCGCCAGATTGCAGACCTGGCCAAGGCCGACATCAGCGAAGAAGTCGCCAGCGCTTACGCCGGTCAAGACCTGACCTTTGGCAGCGATTACCTGATCCCCAAGCCCTTTGATTCGCGTTTGATCTTGCGCATCGCACCCGCCGTGGCCCAAGCTGCGGCCGACTCGGGCGTGGCCACGCGCCCGATCACCGACATGGATGCCTACCGCCAACAGCTGCAAAGCTTTGTGACGCAGACCGGCATCCTGATGCGCCCGATCTTCAACGCAGCCAAGGCAGTGGCCAATGGTGCCAAGCGCGTGGCTTATGCCGACGGCGAAGACGAGCGTGCCCTGCGTGCCGCGCAGATGGCCATCGACGAGAAGCTGGCCCAGCCGATCCTGATCGGTCGCCCCTCGGTCATCAGCGCCCGCATCGAAAAAGCCGGTCTGCGCATGCGCCTGGGCGTGGACGCCGAGAACGTCAACCCCGAAGACGACCCACGTTTCCGCCAGTACTGGGAGCACTACCACACGCTGATGAAGCGCAACGGCGCGACCCCTGCCGTGGCCAAGGCCGCTGTGCGTCGCTCCAACACCATCATCGGCTCGCTGATGGTGTCCTTGGGCGATGCCGACGCCATGATCTGCGGCCTGGCCGGCACTTACATGACGCATCTGGACCGCATCGACAGCATCCTGGGCAAGCGTGCGGGCGTGGGCAACTACGCGGCCGTCAACGCCATCATGACCAACCAAGGGCCGATCTTCATCACCGACACCTATGTCAACGAAGACCCGAGCGCCGAACAATTGGCCGAGATCGCTTACATGGCGGCTCAAGAAGTGCAGCGCTTTGGCATCGTGCCCAAGGTGGCATTCCTGTCCCACTCCAGCTACGGTTCGTCCAAGCGGGCGTCCGCCCGCAAGATGCGTCTGGCGCGTGACCTGTTCGTGGCGCAACACCCCGACATCGAGTGCGATGGCGAGCTGCACGGCGACGCCGCTCTGCAGCCCGAGATCCGCAGCGCCTACATCGAAGACAGCACGCTGACCGGCTCGGCCAACTTGCTGGTCTGCCCCAACCTGGACGCCGCCAACATTTTGTACAACGTCATGAAAACCACCACCAGCGGTGGCGTGACGGTGGGCCCGGTCCTGATGGGCACGGCGGCCACGGCCCACATCCTGACACCTGCGGCCACCGTGCGCCGTGTGCTGAACATGACGGCTTTGGCCGTGGCCTGCGCCAACGCCTGAGGCTGGTGCACCGATGCGCTCTGACTGGGCGCATCGGGGGGCAAACCCATAGAAAGACCTGTTTTGGTGCGCAACAACCCTCGCTTGTGCACCAAACAGGTTTTTTAAGGGGGAATGCCCTGACAAACGCGTCAGAGGCTTCGCAGATAATGGGCATCGAATTTGCTAGACCAGATTCACCGTTTATTTGCCCTCAGGAGCCCTCCATGACCAAGCGTTTCTTCCTCAAGACCACCGCCATGCTGGCCGCTGTTGCCGCTTTTGGCACAGCCCAAGCCCAAACCACACCCATCAAGTTCCAGATGGACTGGCGTTTTGAGGGCCCTGCGGCTTTCTTCCTGGTGCCTGGCGCCAATGGTTATTTCAAAGATGCCAAGCTGGACGTGACCGTGGATTCGGGCAACGGTTCGGGCGGCGCGGTCACCCGTGTGGCTTCGGGCACTTACGACATGGGCTTTGCCGACCTGGCCGCGCTGATGGAGTTCCACGCCAACAACCCCGACGCACCCAACAAGCCTGTGGCCATCATGATGGTCTACAACAACACGCCCGCATCGGTCATGGCCCTCAAAAAGTCCGGCATCAAGACCCCCGCCGACCTGGCTGGCAAAAAGCTGGGTGCCCCCGTGTTTGACGCTGGCCGCCGCGCCTTCCCCATTTTCCAGAAAGCCAACGGCATTGGCAACGTGGCCTGGACCGCGATGGACCCCCCTTTGCGTGAAACCATGCTGGTGCGCGGCGACGTGGACGCCATCACCGGCTTCACCTTCACCTCGCTGCTCAACATCGAAGCACGTGGCGTGAAAGCCGACGACGTGGTCGTGATGCAGTACCCCGACTACGGCGTGAAGCTCTATGGCAACGCCATCATCGCTTCGCCCAAGATCCTGAAGGAAAACCCCGCCGCTGTGAAAGCCTTCCTGGCCGCCTTCACCAAGGGTGCCAAGGACGTGATCACCAACCCCGCCAAGGCGATTGAAACCGTCAAGGCCCGTGACGGCATCATCAATGTGGAACTGGAAACACGCCGCCTGAAGCTGGCCATTGACACCGTGATCAACAGCCCCGACGCGCATGCCGAAGGCTTCGGTCAGGTCAAGGGCCCACGCCTGTCGCTGATGGCTTCGCAAGTGTCGGACGCCTTCAACACCAAGACCCGCGTCAAGGCGGACGATGTCTGGAATGGTTCTTTCCTGCCCTCGGCCAAAGAGCTGGACATCCTGCCCAAGATCAAGAAGTGATCTGAAACCGGTCTGATCACGCATCAGACCGGGTCGGCTGCGCGTCAGCCACAGCCTCGACACCACCGCAGCCCCGTGCTGCGGTTTGTTTCGGGCTCATTTGTATACACGTCCGAACACCATTTCCCGAGTTCACACCATGTCCCAAGACGCATTCGTTGATTTCCAGAATGTCTGGCTGGCCTACAACGACGAGTTGCTGGCGCAAAACCACTTCGCGGTGGAAGACATCAACCTGCAGGTCAAGCAAGGCGAATTCATCGCCATCGTCGGGCCGTCGGGCTGCGGCAAATCGACCTTCATGAAGCTGACCACGGGCCTGAAAATGCCCAGCAAGGGCCGCATCCTGGTGGACGGTCAGCCCGTGACCGGCCCGCTCAAGATCAGCGGCATGGCCTTCCAAGCGTCGTCTTTGCTGCCTTGGCGCACCACGCTGGACAACGTGCTGCTGCCGCTGGAAATCGTGGAGCCCTACCGCTCCAACTTCAAGCAAAAAAAGGCCGAGTACGTCGAACGCGCCCGCAAACTGCTGAACACAGTGGGCTTGAGTGGTTACGAAGACAAGTACCCCTGGCAGTTGTCGGGCGGCATGCAGCAACGTGCCAGCATTTGCCGCGCCTTGATCCATGAGCCCAAGATGCTGCTGCTCGATGAGCCCTTTGGTGCGCTGGATGCGTTCACGCGTGAAGAGCTCTGGTGCATCTTGCGCGACCTGTGGACGGAGCAAAAGTTCAACGTGATTTTGGTCACGCACGACCTGCGCGAATCGGTCTTTTTGGCAGACACGGTGTACGTGATGAGCAAGAGCCCCGGCCGTTTTGTGGTGAAAAAGGAAATCGACCTGCCGCGCCCGCGCGATCTGGAGATCACCTACACACCCGAGTTCACCAACATCGTGCACGAGCTGCGCGGCCACATCGGCGCCATGCGCAAGACCGGCGCGACGATCAACCAATAAACGGGAGCGATCAACATGAAACAAAAAACACTGGAACGCTGGTCCCCCTGGGTTTTGCTGGTCCTCAGCATCCTCGTCTGGGAAGGCTTGTGCCGCGCCTTCAACGTGTCGGAATTCGTTTTCCCAAGCCCCTCGCGCATTGCGATGCAAACCATCGAGTTCAAGGAAGTCATCGCCAACCACGCCTGGCGCACCTTCTGGGTGACCATGGTGGGCTTTGGCATTGCCATCGTGGTGGGTGTGCTCTTGGGCTTTGTGATCGGCAGCTCGCGCCTGGCTTATGCCGCCGTGTACCCGCTCATGACCGCCTTCAACGCCCTGCCCAAAGCGGCCTTCGTGCCGATCTTGGTGGTGTGGTTTGGCATCGGCATCGGCCCCGCCATCTTGACGGCTTTCCTGATCAGCTTCTTCCCGATCATGGTGAACATCGCCACCGGTCTGGCCACGCTGGAGCCCGAGCTGGAAGACGTGCTGCGCGTGCTGGGTGCCAAGCGCTGGGACGTGCTGGTCAAAGTCGGCCTGCCCCGCTCCATGCCTTACTTTTATGGCTCGCTCAAAGTGGCCATCACGCTGGCTTTTGTGGGCACCACCGTGTCCGAGATGACAGCCGCCAACGAAGGCATTGGCTACCTGCTGATCTCGGCCGGCTCGGCCATGCAGATGGGTCTGGCGTTTTCGGGTCTGGTGGTCGTCGGGGCCATGGCCATGGTCATGTACGAACTCTTCAGCTACATCGAAAAGCACACCACCGCCTGGGCCCACCGCGGCTCACAGGGCGAGTGATTTGGGGCACATGAAAGGATGACCTGGCACGCCAGTCTGAGCCTGGACTACACGCTGGAATCCCAACGCAGCGTGGCCCGCTACCAGCACAAGGGCCCGCTGCGCATTTTGCAAAGCCTCTACCCCGAAGGCGATGCGGTCTGCCACAACGTGCTGGTGCACCCGCCCAGCGGCTTGGTGGGTGGCGACACCCTCGACATGACCGTGACCGTGGGCTCTGGCGCTCACGGCTTGGTCACCACCCCCGGAGCCACGCGCTTTTACCGATCCGATGCCGGCCTGGCCACGCAGCAGGTGCAGGCGCGTGTGGCGGCCGATGCACGGCTGGAATGGCTGCCGCTCGAAGCCATTGCCTACAACGGTTGCGACGGTCTGAACCGCGCCGTGTTTGAGCTGGCCCCCGGCGCAGAAATGATGACCTGGGACATCACCGCCCTGGGCTTGCCCGCTGCCGACTTGCCCTTTGCACAAGGCACCTTCCGCCAGCACATGGAGATTCCCGGCGTGTGGCTGGAACGCGGCACGATCAACGCCGCCGACACCCGTTTGATGAACAGCCCTTTGGGATTAGCAGGCCAGCGCTGCATGGCCACGCTGGTGTTTGCTGCGGGCAGCGCGATCGCCCCTGAGCGCATTGAACGGGCACTGACCTGTGCACGCGATCTGCTGGAAGCTTCAGAACTTCGCCTCACCGCCGGGGCCACCTCGCCGCACAAGCAGGTCATCGTGCTGCGGGTGTTGTCGCCAGTGACAGAACCCGCCATGCAACTGCTGCGGCAAGTGTGGGCCGCATGGCGGCATGAGATGTGGGGCATGAGCGGCACCGTGCCGCGGTTGTGGAATCTGTGAAGTCAGACTTCAGCCTCTTGGAGCAATGGCTCTGAGCCACATGCGTTCAACCTGATCTGTCATCTGCATGGGCAGCAACTCCACTTGCGGGTGCGCTCCAGCATAGACTCGAAACAGCTCGTCAGCAAAAGCCTGCCCAATCGATTCGATGCCAGTGAAATCCAATACAACCGTCTTGAACTTGTCAAAACGGGCAATCAGCCGCTTGGCTTGTGATCTGGATACCAGTTGCTCATCACCAATTTGCGCCAACTTCATCGGCACAATCGTCTTAGAAAAGTCGTAATCCTCGGGCGCGTTCATGAAGGACTGAAAGACCTCGGTGGTGGTGCGCTGACTGTTCAAATCAATAGCCATGAAGACAGAGGTTCCCTTCAGTGCAGCGTCAGTTTGATGCAGCCAGTCCCTGTCCTGATTGGATCGGTGACTGAATTGCATCCCATTGGCATCGATGAAATAACCATCAAACATGCGCGAAGTGAAAAACACCCCTTCACCTGAATGACGTGCAGGATCGGTCGTGAACTTGCCTTTGGACAACTCCAACAATGCCAGGCGTTTGTCTGGCAAGTCCAAGGCTTCGGTGATCTTTTGAAAGATACCCACGCCATCGTCAGAAATAAACATGTAAAGCGTGCTCTGATCTTGTTCGGCCACCACAAACACTTTGCGCCCACCCGAATGATCAATCGCGTTGTTGAGCATTTCGGTAAAGCCATGCTGCGCAACACCCAGCACATTCGACTGAAGCGAGAGGTAGGGCCGAAAATCCCGCGACCAAGCCACGTCCTCCTCCAGCCCCTTAAGCGGGTAGGTTTTTTCAACCCTGCGGCGATAGCCCGGTGAATAGACGGGTCGGGTTGAAGGTCCACTGCGCGCAATCCAGCCCAGCTCTTCGAGTTGCCTGACATATCGGTTGGCCGCTACTCGTGAAATGCGCAGCCGCTCGGCATAACATGCTGTCAGGTCCTGTGGATGCGCAGTGACATCCGCTGTCACCGTGTCGATCAATGTCTTCAATTGGGATGGTTTGGCCATGCCCGAATTGTAAACACAAGATTGATTAATTGATAACTTAAACTTGGAATACCTGTAAGTTAAGCAAGATCCGGTTCAAATCGCCACCAACTGCTGAATGTTCTTTTCCTTCATCTCGCTGCCCGGACCGCGAGCAATGACTTCGCCGCGCTCCATCACCACATACTGATCCGCCAATTCTTCGGCAAAGTCATAGTACTGCTCACACAGCAACACGGCCATGCGCTGGCCTTGCAGGCCCACGTCGGCCAGCTGGCGGATCACGCGGCCAATGTCTTTGATGATGCTGGGCTGGATGCCTTCGGTGGGCTCGTCCAGAATCAGCAAACGTGGCTTGGCGGCCAGTGCCCGCGCAATGGCCAGCTGTTGCTGCTGACCGCCTGACAAGTCACCACCCCGGCGGTGCAGCATTTGCTTGAGCACCGGGAACAACTCAAACAACTCGGGCGGGATGGGCGTGCCGCCGGGTTTGGTGGCCAGGCCCATCAGCAAGTTATCTTCCACCGTGAGGCGCGCGAAGATTTCGCGGCCTTGCGGCACATAGCCAATGCCTGCTGCAGCGCGTTCGTAGGGTTTGGCATTGGAGATGTCTTTGCCGTCCAGCACCACGCTGCCGCTTTTGATGGGCACCAGGCCCATCAGGCTTTTGAGCAGCGTGGTCTTGCCTACGCCGTTGCGGCCCAGCAGCACCGTGACCTGGCCTTGTTCGGCGCTCAAGCTCACATCACGCAGGATGTGGGAGCCGCCGTAGTATTGGTGAATGTTTTGGACTGTCAGCATGTTTCACTCTTCAAGTAGGTCGGACCTTCAGGTCCGACACAGGGCAGTTCGGAAATGGATCCCGGATCAAGTCCGGGATGACGTGTCGTGGTCAACGTCCCAAATAAACTTCAATCACCCGCTCGTCGGCCTGCACCTGATCGAGCGTGCCCTGGGCCAGCACCGAGCCATCGCACAGCACGGTGACGATGTCCGAGATGGTGCGAATAAAACTCATGTCGTGCTCCACCACCATGAGCGAATGCTTGCCCTTGAGGGTCAAAAACAACTCGGCAGTGCGTTCTGTTTCGTGATCGGTCATGCCCGCCACAGGTTCGTCGAGCAGCAAGAGCTTGGGGTCTTGCATGAGCAGCATGCCAATTTCCAGCCACTGCTTTTGGCCATGGCTGAGCACACCTGCCAAGGTGCTGACGCTGTCCGCCAAATGGATGGTGTGCAGCACTTCGGCCAGACGATCGCTTTGGCGCGAATCGAGCTTGAAGAACATTGAGGCCTTCACGCCCTTGTTCGTCTTCAGGGCCAACTCCAGGTTTTCAAACACGCTCAGGTGTTCAAAGACCGTGGGCTTTTGGAATTTGCGACCGATGCCCAGCTGGGCGATCTCGGGTTCGTTGTGACGCAGCAAATCGATGGTGCTGCCAAAGAACACGCTGCCTTCGTCAGGCCGGGTCTTGCCGGTGATGATGTCCATCATCGTGGTCTTGCCCGCGCCATTGGGGCCGATGATGCAACGCAGCTCACCGGGCGCGATGTCCAGCGACAACTTGTTGATCGCCTTGAAGCCGTCAAAACTCACGCTCACGTCTTCCAGGTACAAGATGCGGCCATGGGTCACATCGACTTGCGTTGAATCTTGCACCACGCGGCCATAGCCTGCGCTGCGGCCGCCGGACTCGGTCGATTCGCTCACCAGCTTGGCGTGTTCTGCCACGCGCTGGGCCCCTTTTTGCAACAGATCGGGCGTCATGCGGCACCGCCTTTTTTCGTCAAAATCTTGGCCTTGATCTTGGCGACCAAACCCACCACGCCTTGCGGCAAATACAAAGTCACCGCAATGAACAGCGCACCCAAAAAGTACAGCCAGAACTCGGGTGCAGTCACCGTGAGCCAGCTCTTGGCCCCGTTGACGAGGAAGGCGCCCACGATGGGGCCGATCAAAGTGCCACGACCACCGACTGCGGCCCACACGGCGATCTCGATCGAGTTGGCAGCGCTCATTTCACCTGGATTGATGATGCCCACTTGCGGCACATACAAGGCACCGGCAATGCCGCACATCACGGCCGAAATGACCCAGATGCTCAGCTTGTAAGGCAGCGGCGAATAGCCCGAGAACATGACACGCGTTTCGGCATCACGGATGGCCATCAGCACACGGCCGTATTTGCTGCCCACCAACCAGCGCGAGAACAAGTAAAAGCCCAGCAGCGTCACACCGGTGATGACAAACAAGACCATGCGCATGCCGGGCGTGGCAATCGGCAGGTCCAAAATTCGCTTGAAGTCGGTGAAGCCGTTGTTGCCACCAAAACCGGTTTCGTTACGGAAGAACAGCAGCATGGCCGCGTAAGTCATGGCCTGGGTGATGATGGAGAAATACACCCCTTTGATGCGCGAACGGAAGGCGAAGTAGCCGAACACGAAGGCGATCAGGCCTGGTGCCAGCACCACCAAACACAAGGTCGCGATGAAGCTGTCCGACAACAACCAGTGCCAGGGCAGTTCTTTCCAGTCCAGAAAAACCATGAAGTCAGGCAAGTTGCTTTTGTAATTGCCGTCTTGCCCGATCTGGCGCATGAGGTACATGCCCATCACGTAGCCGCCCAAGGCAAAGAACAAGCCATGGCCCAGCGACAAGATGCCGGTGTAGCCCCAGATGAGGTCCATGGCCAAGGCGCAAATGGCATAGCACATGATCTTGCCGATCAAGGCGATGGCGTAATCGCTCAGATGAAAGGCGCTGCCCGCAGGCACCAGCAAATTGAAGACCGGGGCCAGCACGCCAACGACGATCAGCGCCAGCAAAAACACCGACCAGGCTTTGCGCGTCAGCAAGGGCGCGGTTTGAGGGAGTTTGAAAGTTGTCATGGTCATGTCCGTATTCACGCTTCGGCGCTGCGACCCTTCATCGCGAAGATGCCTTGGGGGCGCTTCTGGATGAAGATGATGATGAACACCAGCACGCAGATCTTGGCCAGCACAGCGCCAGTCCAACCTTCGAGCAACTTGTTGACCAGGCCCAGGCCCAGCGCGGCATACACGGTGCCTGCCAGCTGGCCCACACCGCCGAGCACCACCACCATGAACGAGTCCACGATGTAGCTTTGGCCCAGATCAGGGCCGACGTTGCCCACTTGGCTGAGGGCGCAACCGGCCAGACCGGCGATGCCCGAACCCAGCGCAAAAGCGTAGGTGTCGATGCGGGCGGTGTTGACGCCCATGCACGAAGCCATGGGGCGGTTTTGCGTGACGCCACGCACAAACAAGCCCAGGCGGGTCTTGCCGATCATGAGCGACATGCCGATCAGCACCGCCGCTGCAAAGACGATGATCAGCACACGGTTCCAGGGCAATTGCAAGTTGGGCAGCAAGGCCAGCGAGCCGCTCATCCACGAGGGGTTTTCCACGCCGACATTTTGGGCACCAAACAAGCTGCGCACGCCTTGCATCAGCACCAGGCTGATGCCCCAGGTGGCAAGCAGGGTTTCCAGAGGACGCCCGTACAAATGCTTGAGCACGGTGCGCTCCATGACGGCACCCACCAAGGCCGAACTGATGAACGCCAGCGGCACAGCAGCCAGCAAATACCAGTCAAAAGCACCGGGCAGGTATTGGCGAAATGCGGCTTGCACGACATAGGTGGCGTAGGCCCCGATCATCATCAGCTCGCCATGCGCCATGTTGATCACGCCCATCAGGCCATAGGTGATGGCCAAACCCAGCGCCACCAGCAGCAAGATGGAGCCCAAGCTGGCACCGGTGAACAGCGTGCCCAGGCGTTCGCCCCAGCGCAGGCTGCCCTGCACAGTGGTCAAGGCCGTTTGAATTTGTTTTTTGACTGCGGGGTCTTGTTCTTCTGCCAAGCGCTGGTTGAGCAGCAGCAAGGTTTCGGGTTGTTGGCTTGCCGCCAACTCTTGCGCGGCCAGCAAACGGTCATTGGGCACATCACTGCCCAGCATGGCCGCTGCTCGGGCCTGACGCACCAGGCTTTTGACTGTGTCGTCTTGTTCGGCTGCCAGTGCTTTGTTCAAGAGCGGTGCACGGCTGGCGTCGGGCTCTTTGAGCAGCGACAAGGCAGCCAGGCGGCGTACCTTCACATCAGCACTGAACAGCTTGAGCGCCGCCAAGGCGGTGTCGAGTTCGCCGCGCAGGCGGTTGTTGAGCATCACGTCTTCGGCATCATCGGGCACGGGCACCGGCTGGCCTGTGACCGGGTCTGTGCCCTGGCCGTCACGGGCAATGATCACCTGGGCCTTGCTGATCTTGACGACATCGTCCGACAGCGCCTGCAGGTAAACAGCCGTTTTTTCATCGCCCTGGGCCACTGCTTTGGCCAAGGCTTGTACACGCGCATCGCTGTCTCCTGTCGCGATGCCTCGGGCTTCGTCCATCGTCAAGGCATGCGCGGCCGACAGGCCCCACACCGCACTGGCGATCAACGCGCCTTTCACAATCCATTTTTTCATCTTGATCATCTCTTGGCCTCACATGACTTTGGCCGTAGGTCGGAGCTTCAGCTCCGACAAGCACCCATGTCGGGGCTGAAGCCACCGACCTACAAAACGCTGTTGCCATTCGGAAAAAAGGGAGGGACTGCGCCCTCCCTTTTTTTCAGGACGCTTTCAAACGATCACTTCTTGACAGGTTCGTCAGGCTTGACGTCGTTGCCAGGGATGTAAGGGCTCCATGGCTTGGCCTTGACGGGGCCAGGTGTCTTCCAAACCACGTTGAACTGGCCGTCAGCCTTGATCTCGCCGATGAACACCGACTTGTGCAGGTGGTGGTTTTTCTCGTCCATCTTGCTGGTGATGCCGCTCGGTGCCTTGAAGGTCTGACCGGCCATCGCTGCGATGACTTTGTCAGTCTCAGTGGACTTGGCTTTTTCAACCGCTTGCTTCCACATGTTGATGCCGATGTAAGTGGCTTCCATCGGGTCGTTGGTCAAAGGCTTGTCTTTGTGACCGGCGATGCCCTTGGCCTTGGCGTAAGCCGCCCACTTCTTGGTGAACTCGTCATTGGCGGGGTTCTTGATCGACATGAAATAGTTCCATGCAGCCAGGTGACCGACCAAAGGCTTGGTGTCCACGCCGCGCAGTTCTTCTTCACCCACCGAGAAAGCCACGACGGGAACGTCTTTGGCTTTCAGACCGGCGTTGCCCAGTTCTTTGTAGAAAGGCACGTTGGAGTCACCGTTGATGGTGGACACCACAGCGGTCTTGCCACCGGCAGAGAACTTCTTGATGTCGGCCACGATGGTTTGGTAATCGCTGTGACCGAACGGTGTGTATTTTTCGTCGATGTCAGACTCTTTCACGCCTTTGCTTTTCAGGTAAGCGCGCAAGATTTTGTTGGTGGTGCGGGGGTACACGTAGTCGGTGCCGAGCAAGACCCAACGCTTAGCTGCGCCGCCTTCTTTGCTCATCAAATAATCCACCGCAGGGATCGCTTGCTGGTTGGGCGCAGCGCCGGTGTAGAACACGTTCTTGGACAGCTCTTCACCTTCGTACTGCACGGGGTAGAACAGCAAACCATTCATCTCTTCCACGACGGGCAGCACCGATTTGCGCGACACGGAAGTCCAGCAACCGAAGATCACAGAGACTTTGTCTTGACCGAGCAACTGCTTGGTTTTTTCAGCGAACAGGGGCCAGTTGGAGGCGGGGTCCACGATCACGGGCTCAAGCTTCTTGCCGAGCACGCCGCCCTTGGCGTTGATTTCGTCGATGGCCATGAGCACGGTGTCTTTCAACACGGTCTCGGAAATGGCCATGGTGCCGGACAGGCTGTGCAGCACGCCCACCTTGATGGTGTCGGCGGCCAGGGCCTGCACGGAGAAAGTCAAGCTGCCAGCGACGAGGGCGGCAGCAGTTGCGAGGGCTTTGAGATTGCCACGACGGTTCATCATGAGATCACTCCAGTTCAGGTTGAGGGTGTTTGAAAAAACAAGCGGAGACTTGCAACGCTGAAACCTCTCTTGCAATCGCCGTGCCAACTTTTCAAAATGTCTTCATGCACCAGAACATGCCCCAGCAAGCGCCAAGAGAAATGAAGCACTCCCTATAAAGAGGCATGCTCTTTGCTACATTGAAGCCATCGCACCGATTCACTTTCAAAGCACGCACCAATATGGAACTCACCCCTCGTGAAAAAGACAAGCTGCTGATCTTCACAGCCGCTTTGTTGGCCGAACGCCGCAAGGCCCGTGGCCTGAAACTGAACTACCCCGAAGCCATCGCCCTGATCAGCGCCGCCGTCATGGAAGGCGCACGGGATGGGAAGACTGTGGCCGAATTGATGAGCGAAGGCCGCGCTGTTTTGACGCGTGCTGACGTGATGGACGGCATCGCAGAAATGATCCCGGACATCCAAGTGGAAGCGACATTTCCCGACGGCACCAAATTGGTGACCGTGCACCAACCCATCGTTTGAACCCCTCACTGCCAAACACCCACGGAGAAATTCTCATGAAAAAATTCGCAACGCTTTTGATCGCCACAAACGCCCTCAACGCCTTGGCCCACGACGGACATGGCCTGCAGGGCTCACATTGGCACAGCACCGATGCCTGGGGCTTTGTGGTCTTGGGTGCCGTGGCCTTGGCCGCCTGGTACATCGGCCGAGGCAAGTGAGGCCGACATGACACCCGGAGAACTTTTGATTGACAGCGGCACGCATGCACTCAATGTGGGCCGCCGCAGCTGCACACTGGTGGTGCAAAACGCCAGCGACCGCCCGATTCAGGTGGGCTCGCATTACCACTTTGCCGAGACCAATGCAGGCCTGAGCTTTGACCGCGCTGCCGCGCAAGGCATGCGCTTGAACATCGCTTCGGGCACGGCCGTGCGCTTTGAGCCAGGCCAGCAACGCACCGTGGAACTGGTGGACTATGCGGGTGACCGTGTGGTGTATGGCTTTCGTGGCTTGACGCAAGGAAAACTCTGACATGGCCCACATCGACAAACGCGCTTATGCCGAAATGTTCGGCCCCACCGTGGGCGACCGCGTTCGCCTGGCCGACACCAGCTTGGTGATTGAGGTGGAAAAAGACTTCACGCTGCAAGCCGGGGGCTACGGCGAAGAGGTCAAGTTTGGTGGTGGCAAAACCATCCGCGATGGCATGTCGCAATCACAGCGGACTAACGCCGAAGGTGCGATGGACTGCGTTCTCACCAATGCGCTGATCATCGACCATTGGGGCATCGTCAAGGCCGACATTGGCCTCAAAGGCAACCGCATCGCGGCCATTGGCAAAGCGGGTAACCCCGACACGCAACCGGGCGTGGACATCGTCATTGGCCCCGGCACCGAGATCATCAGCTGCGAAGGCCTGATCGTCACCGCGGGCGGCATCGACTCACACATCCACTTCATCGCACCCCAGCAAATTGACGAGGCGCTGGCCAGCGGCGTGACCACCATGCTGGGCGGCGGCACGGGCCCGGCCACCGGCACCTTTGCCACCACCTGCACGCCCGGCCCCTTCAACATCGAACGCATGATGCAAGCGGCCGATGCCTTCCCGATGAACCTGGGCTTTCTGGGCAAGGGCAATGCGGCCCTGCCCGCCGCGCTGCACGAGCAGATCAACGCGGGCGCGATTGGCCTGAAATTGCACGAAGACTGGGGCACCACGCCTGCGGCCATCGACAACTGCCTGAGCGTGGCGGAAGAGACCGACACGCAAGTGGCCATCCACACCGACACGCTGAACGAATCGGGCTTTGTGGAAGACACCGTGGCCGCCTTCAAGGGCCGCACCATCCACACCTTCCACACCGAAGGCGCAGGCGGCGGGCACGCACCAGACATCTTGAAAGTGGTGGGCGAGGCCAATGTGTTGCCGTCATCGACCAACCCCACACGGCCTTACACCATCAACACGCTCGACGAGCATGTGGACATGCTGATGGTCTGCCACCACCTGGACCCGGCGATTGCAGAAGACCTGGCCTTTGCAGAGAGCCGCATCCGCAAGGAGACCATTGCGGCCGAGGATATCCTGCACGACCTGGGTGCGATCAGCATGATGAGCAGCGACAGCCAGGCCATGGGCCGGGTGGGCGAGGTCATCATCCGCACCTGGCAGACCGCGCACAAGATGAAACAGCAGCGCGGCAGCCTGCCCGGCGACACCGACCGCCACGACAACGCCCGCGTCAAACGCTACATCGCCAAGTACACGATCAACCCCGCCATCGCGCACGGCATGAGCCACGAAGTGGGCAGCATCGAAGCGGGCAAATGGGCCGATCTGGTGATCTGGAAGCCCGCCTTCTTTGGCGTCAAACCCGCGCTCATTTTGAAAGGCGGCTTCATCGCGCTGGCCGCCATGGGCGACCCGAACGCGTCCATCCCCACACCGCAACCCGTGCACTACCGCCCCATGTTTGGCAGCTTTGGCGGCGCGCTCACCCGCAACTCTTTGACCTTCGTGTCGCAAGCGGGTTTGAATGCGGGCATCGGGGCGCGTTATGGCTTGGCCAAAACCCTGAGCGCCGTGAAAAACATCCGCAAGGTCGGCAAAAAGGACATGGTCCACAACGACTACGCGCCCCGCATGGAAGTCGATGCACAGACCTATGCGGTGCGTGCAGACGGCCAGTTGTTGGTGTGCGAGCCGGCCACCAGCCTGCCCATGACGCAACGCTACTTTTTATTCTGATGATCATTTGCTCCAAACTCATGCCGCAAGGGCGCGGCCTGGCCAGCGTGCTGGTCAAACGCGCCAGCACCATCACGCTGGACTGGGACACCCGCCAGAAAAGCCGCTTTGACGCGACCGACAGCACAGGTCGCTTGTTGGGCATCTTCTTGCCCCGCGGTACGGTGGTGCGTGGCGGCGATGTGCTGGTGGCCGAAGACGGCTCGCTCATTCGCGTGGAGGCCGCGCCGCAAGCGGTGCTGCGCATCACCGCCTGCAGCGAACACGGATCGTCCTTTGACCTGACCCGCGCCGCCTACCATCTGGGCAACCGCCATGTGCCGATTGAGCTGCAACCTGATCACCTGAAGATCGAGCCCGACCATGTGCTGGCCGACATGCTGCGCGCCATGCACATGACCGTGGTAGAGGTGTCTAAGCCCTTCGAGCCTGAAAACGGTGCCTATGGTGACCACGGCGGGCATTCACATGGTCACAGCCACGCACATGCACATGCACATGCACATGCACAGCCCGATCATGAACACGCGGCCCACACCGAGCCGCATGTTCACGGACCAGATTGCCAGCACGATCACGCTGCACCTGCTTCGCCAACCGCAGCGTCCAAGCGTGTTGCCATCCCGATCCGATCAGCGCCCGCAGCGCCTCATGTGCACGGCCCTGGCTGCAAGCATGAGCACTGACACCGCACCCTCGGGCCTGCTGCAGCTGATCTGGCTCGCCTCGCCCGCGCTGCCGATCGGCGGCTTCTCGTATTCCGAAGGCCTCGAAGCCGCCATTGAGCAAGGCCTGGTGCACAGCGAAGCCAGCGCCACCGACTGGGTGGTGGACCAGCTGCACCTGACCCAATCGCGTGGCGACATGGCGGTGCTCGCGCAAGCCATCCCCGCTTGGCAAAGCGGCGATCAGCCCCGATTGCAAGCGCTCAACGACTGGGTCATGAGCACCCGCGAAAGCGCCGAGATGCGCTTGCAAACCGAACAAATGGGCCGCTCCCTGCTGGACTGGCTGCGCAACCTGCAGCAAGCCATCGACGAGCAGCTGCGCTTTTGCGCCAGCCTGCCGGTCAGCTACCCACTGGCCATGTCCTTGGCTTTGTCATTGGCGCACACGCCACTGGACCAAGCCCTGCAAGCCTACGCTTTTGGCTGGGCCGAGAACATGACCCAAGCGGCACTCAAGTCGGTGCCACTGGGCCAAAGCGCAGGCCAGCGCATGCTGGCCCGGCTGGCCCGAGAAATCCCACTGGCTGTGCAAACGGCCATGCAACTCCCAGACGACGAACGCCAAGCCTTCAGCCCCATGCTGGCCATCTTGTCGTCGCGCCACGAAACCCAATACTCCCGCATCTTCCGATCATGACTTCTGCACTGCACCACATCCCGAATCGCACGAAAAAACTGCCGCCCTTGCGCGTGGGCATTGGTGGGCCTGTGGGCTCCGGCAAAACCACCCTGCTGGAGATGCTGTGCAAAAACATGCGCGAGCGCTGGGACCTGATCGCCATCACCAACGACATCTACACCAAGGAAGACCAGCGCCTGCTCACCGTAAGCGGTGCCCTGCCTGCCGAGCGCATCATGGGCGTGGAAACGGGCGGCTGCCCGCACACAGCCATCCGCGAGGATGCGTCGATCAACCTTGAAGCGATCGACCGCATGCTGGAGAAATTTCCCAACGCCGATGTGGTCTTCATCGAAAGCGGCGGCGACAACCTGGCCGCCACTTTCAGCCCAGAACTGAGCGATCTGACGATTTACGTGATCGATGTGGCCGCCGGGGAAAAAATCCCGCGCAAAGGCGGCCCCGGCATCACCAAGAGCGATCTGTTCGTCATCAACAAGACCGACCTGGCCCCGCATGTGGGTGCCGACCTGGACGTGATGCGGGCCGACACCGACCGCATGCGCCCCAACCCCGAAACACGGCCCTGGGTCATGACCAACCTGAAAACCCTCGATGGCCTGGCCGAGGTGGTGGCCTTCATCGAAAAACGGGGCATGTTGACCACGGCATGAAACGCTTTTGATGGCAAGGATGGCGGGAATGGAAAAACCCGCGTTTTAACTCGCTACAATCTCACCCCAAGGAAGCGTGGCAGAGTGGTCGATTGCAACGGTCTTGAAAACCGTCGACTCGCAAGGGTCCGTGAGTTCGAATCTCACCGCTTCCGCCAAGAAAAAACCCTAAGTGATTGATTTACTTAGGGTTTTTTCATTTGTGCTCTAGAAAAGATACACTGAAAGATACACTATTTTTGTGCTTGGTTGCTTAAAAAATAGGCAAATTTATGAGCTTAGCACGTCAAAAGACTGAGGACAATAGTTGCGTTGGGACGCGCTTTTCACTGCGCTGTCTCTCAGCGCTAGGACCTACGAGAAGCCCCTCTGAGCGACTTTCTTGCGATCTTGATATCAGCGCATGTGATGGTGAAGTTTTTCTCACAGAGTTGGATCTGACGAAGTGTGGGGACTGCGCTGGGACTGTCTGAATTTCTGTGTGTGAGGCGGGGATACTTGCCCACGGTAATGGACAAGTGGGTTTCATCTTAATTGAATTGCTTGGTAAATCGATCGTCGTAGAGTATCGCAAACTGGTTCATGGC
>Ga0228698_1000247_pt1 | contig 46652 bp, 42 predicted proteins | sample McNCre117_Aug_MG_FD_178015 | JGI IMG/M metagenome (GOLD analysis project Ga0228698, IMG submission 178015) | Freshwater microbial communities from McNutts Creek, Athens, Georgia, United States - 1-17_Aug_MG | ecosystem: Environmental > Aquatic > Freshwater > Creek | place: USA: Georgia... | reverse complement strand
CGGTATTCTTGGGGTTTATCCATTCGTCTATCGACAACGCCACGAAATTCGATGTATACTTCTAGCTTCGAACTTAAGTAGGCGCGTAGCTCAGCTGGTTAGAGCACCACCTTGACATGGTGGGGGTCGTTGGTTCGAGTCCAATCGCGCCTACCAATCACACAAAAAGCCCCAGCGACCCGTTCATCGGAGCCATCGCCGCATCGGCTTCAGGTTTTCGCGGTTGGCTCACTTCAAGCTACCGTGCAAGCATCCAAAATTGAAAATGTCGCGCCTTCGGTTGGTCGGCGGGTCATCAAAAAATATCCCAATCGCCGTCTGTACGACACAGACACATCGGCATACATCACACTGGCTGAAATCAAACAGTTGGTGATGACGTTTTCGCCATTTGTGGTGGTTGATGCCAAAACTGGGGCCGATTTGACCCGAAGCATTCTTCTCCAGATTATTCTGGAAGAGGAAACGGCTGGTGTACCGCTGTTCACTGAGCAGATTCTTTCCAACATCATCCGTTTTTATGGCCATGCCATGCAGGGTTTTGTGGGGGACTATCTCGAAAAAAACATGCAGCTTTTCATGGATGTGCAGCAGAAGATGGCCAGTCGTCCAGGTTCCACACTGACGCCTGAGGTTTGGGGTCAGCTGTTCAACTCCCAAAATCCGGTCATGCAATCGCTGATGGGCAAATACATGGACCAATCCAAGGTGGCCATGGAGCAGCTCCAAGATCAAGTACAGAGAAACAGCGAGCAAATGCTCCAGGTGATGGGTTTTCGTCGCCCTGGCTGAATATCAGGTTTTTAATATAACCGCTGCTGCTTCAAGCGGTTGGGTGAGCGCGTGATGGCCAGAACCTTTGAGCGTCAGGTGACAGAGCTGCACATCCGTGTGGCATTGCTCAACCACTTCACCCAACTGGGTCGCCTTGTGGCGGTGCCTGTGGCATAACTCCGCCTGGGGTCAGGGGAAACTCTTCTCGCTTCGGGTTTGTGCAGCAAAGCCCTGGCAATTGATAATCACTTCCCTTTTCTCATTTCAAAACGATGTGAGCATTTCTGCATGAACAAGGCGTTTACCAAAGAGTCGGATGACGAGGACGGTGACGTGCCTTTGCCCGTGGTGGCGCAGGGGAAAAATTACATCACGCCACAGGGTTACCAGCGGTTGCGCGGCGAGTTGCTGCAGCTGATGGATGAAGAGCGCCCCAAGGTGGTAGAGGTGGTTCATTGGGCTGCCAGCAATGGAGATCGCTCTGAAAACGGTGACTACCTTTACGGAAAAAAGCGGTTGCGGGAAATTGACCGGCGCATTCGGTTCCTGACCAAGCGGTTAGATGGCGTGGAGTTGGTGGATGCGTCTTGTCACAAGGGCTCAAATCAAATTTTCTTTGGGGCCACCGTGACCTACGCCAATGAGGCAGGCCGTGAACGCACCGTCAGAATATTGGGCATCGATGAAGCAGATGCCAGTCGAGGGGAAATCACCTGGATTTCACCGGTTGCCAGAGTTTTGTTGAAAGCTCGTGTCGGGGACGAGGTTCAGGTTCGAACCCCAGGAGGGCTTGAGCTCATTGAGGTTTTGGCGGTTCAATACGACTGAAAAGCTTTTCTAGGTTCATTGGGCCTTGGCTTTCCCTGCTTTAGGTTTTGTCACGGCCAGTTCTGGCTCGCTGGGTTTTGATCACTGGTGTACACCGGCGAAGTGCGCGCAACACTTCCGCCAAGTGCAGGCGGTCTTTGACCGATATGGCAAACCGCAATGTGGTGGTGTGCAGGGCACGTTCGTCGTTCATGTTGACGTGAGTGATGTCTGCTCCCGCTGCGGCAATCGCAGTTGCAATCTGCGCCAGAACACCTTTTCCGTTGTTGACGGTGACCAGCAATTCCACTTCAAAGCTGCGAACAGGCTCGTCGGACCAATCGACTTCCAGGTAACGTTCCCGGTCGCGGGACAGCATTTTTTTGCCGGTGTTGCAATCTTCGGTGTGAATCACCAAGCCCTCTCCGCGACCCAGGTAGCCCACGATGCGGTCGCCAGGAATGGGATGACAGCAACTGGAGTACACCACCGACCCCCCCTCGCTGCCATCCAGAATCACGATGCCTTGGGTTGATTCCCCGTCGCCGGCATAGGTGGCCTGGCTGATCAGCACCACACTACTGGGAGAGCCGTGGTCGCGCATGAGCGTGGCCAGCTTTTTGGCCACTACGCTGGCAATGCGCTTGCCTTGTCCCATGTCCGCCAGCAGTTCATCGGCATGCCGGTTACCTGTGAATCGAAGCAATTTTTCCCAAATACCCTGAAATTCTTCAGATTGAGGATCGGGCCAATCGGCAATGCCTTCTGTTCGCAACGCCTGGTGCAGCACACGTTCGCCCAGCAATCTTGACTCGTCGTGTGCCATGGTTTTGAGGTGATGGCGAATTTTTGACCTTGCCCTGCCGGTTCGCACAAAACTCAGCCAAGCGGGATTGGGATGCTGATCCGGTCGGGTGATGACTTCCACCACGTCGCCATTGCCCAGCTCAGCGCTTAGCGGAACCTGCTCGCTGTTGACAATGCCTGCAACCATGTGATTGCCAATGTCGCTATGGATGGTGTATGCAAAGTCTGCCACCGTAGCCCCTTGCGGCAGCGACAGGATTTTTCCCTTTGGGGTGAACACATACACCGAGTCAGGGAACAGGTCGATTTTGACGTGGTCCCAGAATTCGGCGGCGTCTTTGGTTTCGTGTTGAATGTCCAGAAGGGACTGTAGCCACTGGGTGCCCAGGCGTTGGGCGGCATCGCTGTCGGGGGCCGATGCCTTGTACAGCCAGTGGGCGGCAACGCCTGATTCAGCTACCACATCCATGGATGTGGTACGCAACTGAAACTCGATGTTGGTACCCACCGGACCAATCAAGGTGGTGTGGATGGATTGGTAGCCATTTAGTTTGGGAATGGCAATGTAGTCCTTGAATTTGCCCGGTAGCGGTTTGTAGAGTTGGTGCAATACGCCCATGGCGGTGTAGCAATCCATCAAATCCACAAACACCACCCGAAAGCCATACATGTCGGTCACCTGCGCGAAGGTGAGATGCTTGTCGTCCATCTTCCGGTAGATGGAATACAGCGTTTTTTCTCGTCCGTACACCGTGGCATCCAGATGTTTGTCCTGCAGTGCCTGGTGAACTTCCGACCGGACTTTGGCCATCAGGTCTTTGCGTCGTGAACGTGATCGGTGGACTGCCTTGGACAGCACCTGATACCGCCATGGATGGATGTGCTTGAACGCCAAGTCTTGGAGCTCACGGAAGGTCGTGTTCAGGCCCAGGCGATGGGCAATCGGCGCATAAATGTCCAGGGTTTCGCGTGAAATCCGCTCCCATTTGTTGCGGGGCATGTCGCCCATGGTGCGCATGTTGTGGCTGCGGTCTGCCAGCTTGATCAAGATGACCCGGACATCGCGGGCCATGGCAAGCAGCATTTTTCGAAACGACTCGGCCTGGTTTTGCTCGCGGTTGTCGAATTCCAGCTTATCCAGCTTGGTGAGTCCATCGACCAATTCGGCCACCGGGGTTCCGAACTGCTGCACCAGCTCTATTTTGGTGATGCCGCAATCCTCCATGGCATCGTGCATGAGGGCGGCCATCAGGGCCTGTGCATCCAGCTTCCACTCAGCGCATTGCAACGCAACGGCAATAGGGTGGGTGATGTAGGGGTCGCCGTTTTTCCGGAGTTGGCCCAGGTGAGCTTGGTCGGCAAACCGGTAGGCTTTGCGCACTTGGTCGATGTCTGAACCGGACAGGTACCCGATGGCGGAAACCAGCGTGGCAAAGCTGGCCGCAGCTGCATTGGCTGCTGGCGTGGATATGGGCTGAGAGGTTGCGGTCGGACGCATGCTGCTACTTTAGCCGGAACATTTGCGTCGGTTGAATAAAAAAGGCACCTGGAGGTGCCTTTTTGGAGAGGGGCCAAAGCCAGTCAGGTTGGAACCTTTTTCAGCATTTCAACGCCTACTTTACCTGCTGCAATTTCGCGCAGGGCGGTGACGCCGGGTTTGTTTTTGCTGTCAATTTTTGGGGTGTGACCTTGGCTCAGCATGCGGGCGCGGTAGGTGGCTGCCAGCACCAACTGAAAACGGTTGGGGATTTTTTCGAGGCAGTCTTCGACAGTGATACGGGCCATGATGGGGATGGGTCAGATGATGCCAAGACTGGCAAAGGTTGTTGCCTTGCTGCGGAGCTGAGCCGCAAATTTGAGGCGTTGAGCGTGAACCACTGATTTTAAATCGAACAAAGCGAGTTCAAATCGTTCATTGATGATGACGAAGTCAAAAGCCTTGGCTTGTGCCACCTCATGCTCGGCGTTGATGAGCCGTTGTTCGATGACATCTACCTGGTCCTCACCGCGCCGCTGCAGGCGCGAGCGCAGCTCATCCCAGGATGGCGGCAGAATGAAAATCAGCACTGCATTGGAGAAAATCTTTTTGACTTGCAATGCGCCTTGGTAGTCGATTTCCAGAATGATGTCGCTGCCCTGGGCAATGCGTTCCTCGATGGCATGTTTGGAGGTGCCATATCGGTTTCCATGCACCGCGGCCCATTCCAGAAACATGTCTTGCTCCACCATCTGGTCGAACTGCTCGTTGGATACAAAGTAGTACTCCCGGCCGTGCACCTCTTGGCCACGGGGCGCGCGGGTGGTGTGAGACACGGAATGGCTGAGGCGAGAGTCCACCTCCATCAACGCATTGACGAGGCTGGACTTGCCTGCGCCGGAAGGTGCTGCAACCACAAATAGGTTGCCTGGGTATTCGGGGGCAATGGGGGTCATGGGAAGGCGCGGCTCATTCGATATTTTGGACTTGTTCGCGCATTTGCTCGATCAATACCTTCATGTCCACAGAAATGCGGGTGAGTTCCAGGCTGGACGATTTGGAGCCCAACGTATTGGCTTCACGGTGCAATTCCTGAATGAGAAAGTCAAGCCGCTTGCCCAATTCACCGCCTTTTTTCAGCAGTTGCCGAATTTCCTGCAAATGGGAGTTCAGGCGGGTGAGTTCTTCGGCCACATCAATGCGGATGGCGTAGGCGGTAGCCTCGGTCAGTGCACGTTCGTTGGCAGTGGTTGGGTCTACCGATTGTCCGGGAGCGCCCAGCGCTTCGTTCCATCGCGTCAGAAAGCGCTGGCGTTGTTGTTCTACCAGCTCAGGAATCAGGGGAGAGGCCTTTTCAGCTAGTTTTTGCAGCTGCTGTGCATTGGTGTTCAGCATGGCTGCAAGACGGTCACCTTCACGAGACCGCGACTCTTTCATGGCCAGGATGGTGGTGTCGGCCAGGGTTAAAAAACGCTCGTTCTGGTCTTCTGCGACCGGTTGGTGACGGGCGGTCAGTTGCAGTACTTCGGCCACGGAAAGGGTTCTGGCCTGCGGCAGCCATGCGACCACTGCATCTTGCAACGCATTGAGTCGTTGAAGCTCCGCGGTGGTGGGCTGGCGAGTGGCAGCATCTGCCTTGCCTTCAAACCATCCGCGGACTTCAATTTTCCCCCGCTTGAATGCCTTGGTCAGCAGTTCGCGAATGGCCGGCTCAGAGGGGCGTAACTCGTCGTTGAGCTTGAAGCTCAAATCCAGGAAACGGCTATTTACTGAGCGTATTTCCATACCGATGGTGCCCCCTGTTTGGCCTGCTGTGGCATCGGGGGTGGCTTGGAGACTGGCGTAGCCGGTCATGCTGTAAACTGCCATGAGCTGGTTCCCAAAGGGTGTGTCATACCGGCCCAAACACTGGGATCCGAATAAGAATTATGTCAAAGGTCAAACCTGCTCCTCTGCCTGAAGGCACCACCATTGGAGGCTACCGGGTGGTGCGAAGGCTGGCTGCCGGTGGTTTTGGTGTGGTCTATCTGGCATTGGATGGCCAGGGCCAACAAGTCGCACTCAAAGAATATCTGCCCGCTTCATTGGCCACGCGGGCACTCGGTGAGCTTACACCTCAGGTGCAGCCCGACAAATTGTCGCTGTATCGCCTGGGTCTGAAAAGTTTCTTCGAAGAAGGTCGAGCTCTGGCCCAGATTTCGCATGCATCGGTGGTGAGCGTGCTGAATTTTTTTCGCGAAAACGACACGGTTTACATGGTGATGAATTTTCTGGAGGGAGGGTCCCTCCAAGACTTCATCATCACCGCGCGGGAACTAAAAAAACAAAAGGTATTTCGTGAATCCACCATTCGCTCGTTGTTCGACGAGGTATTGCGCGGCTTGCGTATCGTGCACCAGCACAAGATGCTGCACTTGGACATCAAACCAGCCAACATATTCATTACCGACGACAACAAAGCGGTACTGATTGATTTTGGTGCTGCCCGCGAGGTGCTGAGCAAAGAAGGCAGTTTCATTCGCCCCATGTATACCCCGGGTTTTGCAGCGCCCGAGATGTATCGCCGCGATGCCTCCATGGGGCCTTGGACAGACATTTATGCCATTGGCGCATGCATTTATGCCTGCATGCAGGGCTACCCTCCCAATGACGCGCCGCAGAGGCAGGAAAAAGATCGTCTTTCGCTGGCGCTTTCCAGGTTGCGAGGCGTGTACTCCGACAACCTGATTGAAGTGGTGGAGTGGTGCATGGCCCTGGATCCGCTGTCCCGTCCGCAGTCGGTGTTTGCTCTGCAAAAAGAATTGAGCCGTGAGGCCGAGCGTAGTTACACCAAACTGTCGATGACCGAGCGGATGCGAATGCAGATGGAAAATTTGTTCGGCTCCGAGAAGAAAAGCAAACCCCCCGTTGGACCTGCCAAGGCGACGGCGAAATGAAATTCTCGGTGTTTCAGGTCAGCCGGCGAGGTGGGCGGAGTAAAAACGAGGACAGAATGGGGTATTGCTATACCCGGGAATCCGCGTTGTTTCTGTTGGCCGATGGCATGGGAGGTCACCCGCAAGGGGAGGTGGCGGCCCAGTTGGCATTGCAAACCATATCGGCATATTTCCAGCGTGCCGCCCATCCGGAAGTTGGCGCCACTTCTGATTTTCTATCCAATGCATTGCTTTCCGCACATCACCAAATCATGCGGTACGCGACAGAAAAAGGATTACTGGATTGCCCCCGGACTACGTTGGTTGCTGCTTTGGCAGAGCGTGGGCACTTGCAATGGATTCACTGTGGAGATTCCCGACTATACGTGGTGAGAGATGGCCAGTTGCTGACGCGAACCCGAGATCATTCGTATTCCGAGCAACAGGCGAGTTTCCCTGCCAGCAAAAGTGATCGTCTGAATCGAAATCTGTTGTTTACTTGTCTCGGATCGCCCCAGCGGCCCATTTATGAGCTGTCCTCATCGATGGCGTTGCAAAATGGTGACAGGGTCATGTTGTGTTCGGATGGATTGTGGAGCGCCATTCCTGATCATGAAATTGTTCATGTGTTGACTGATCAATCGGTGGAGGAAGCTGTTCCGGAATTGACAGAACGCGCATTGCGCAAGGCGGGTTCTGGCAGTGACAACGTCACGGTTCTTGCCATGGAGTGGGAAAGTCCTGAAGAGAAAATTCCTGCTGTTACGGCCCCAATGGGCTTGGTCCAAAACGATGAATTTCAATCGACAATTCAGTTTGATTCTCCTGAGGAAGAAGACTTGGACGAAGAGACCATCGAGCGCTCCATCGCCGAAATCAACGAAGCGATTCGCCGTTCTGCCGCCCGCAAAGGCTGACGATTGCGGACGACCGCTGTTTCTCCCGCGCGGGCTTGCCTGGCGCACCATTTGAGTTTCACATGACCGACAACACCCGCCCCGGTGGCCGTTTGCCACAGCAGCTCCGCCCCGTGCACATCACCCGCCACTACACCATGCATGCCGAAGGCTCGGTGCTGATTGAATTTGGCAACACCAAGGTGCTGTGCACCGCTTCGGTGGAAGAAAAAGTGCCCCCGCACAAGCGCGGTTCAGGCGAAGGGTGGGTGACGGCTGAATACGGCATGCTGCCCAGGGCCACCCACACCCGCAGCGACCGCGAAGCCGCCAAAGGCAAGCAAAGCGGCCGTACCCAGGAAATCCAGCGCCTGATTGGCCGTAGCCTGAGGGCGGTGTTCGATTTGACCTTGCTGGGCGAGCGCACCATTGCGCTGGATTGCGATGTGATTCAGGCCGATGGCGGCACGCGCACCGCCGCCATCACCGGCGCCTATGTGGCCGCGCACGATGCGGTTTCTGCGTTGCTGGCTGCCGGAAAAATTGCCAAAAGCCCGCTGGTGGGCGCAGTGGCGGCGGTGTCTGTGGGCATTCTGGACGGTACGCCACTGCTCGACCTGGAGTACGTGGAAGACTCTGCTTGCGACACCGACATGAACGTGGTCATGACGGGCGCTGGCCATTTTGTGGAAGTGCAGGGCACGGCCGAGGGGCAGGCCTTCAGCCGCATGGAAATGAACCGCTTGCTGGATTTGGCCGAAAGTGGCATTGCCGAGCTGCAGGCATTGCAGCGGGCGGCTCTGGAAGCGAATTGAATGCTTGATGATTTGATAGCAATCTATTCAATTAAATAAAGCGGTAAAGCATTTTTTTATATGAAATTTCGCTTGGTATTGGCTTCTGGCAACCGTGGCAAGCTGGCTGAGCTGCAAGCGTTGTTCGGGCCTTTGAATGTGGAGCTGGTGTCCCAGTCCAGCTTGGGCGTGACCGAGGCCGAAGAACCTTTTCATACCTTTTTGGAAAACGCGCTGGCCAAAGCCCGTCATGCGTCGGCTAGCACCGGCTTGCCTGCTCTGGCCGACGATGCCGGCCTGTGCGTGCAGGCCTTTGGGGGCCAGCCTGGCGTGCAAACCGCCTACTACGCCACGCAATTTGGCTACCCCAAAAGCGACGACAACAACGTGACCGCCTTGTTGGAACAAATGGCGGGCGTGGAAGACCGCCGTGCGGCCATGGTCAGCACCCTGGTTGCGGTGCGCCACCCCAACGACCCCGAGCCGCTGGTGGCGGTGGGGCGGGTGAACGGGCTCATCACCCGCGAGCGCCGGGGCACCGGGGGGTTTGGTTTTGACCCGGTCATGTTCATCCCCGAGTTTGGCCAAACCTTTGCCGAACTGCCCACCGATGTGAAAAATGCCAACAGCCACCGGGGCCGGGCCAGCGCCCAGATGGTGGCGTTGATGCAGGCCAACTGGCTGCAGGGTGCAGCGTGATTCCGGTCCAAGCCGCTTCGTCGGGGGTGGACGGCGCATTCGATGTCATGGCGCTCATGCGTCCGGGCACGTTGCAGTTGCAGACCTTGCCGCCACTGTATCTGTATGTGCACCTGCCTTGGTGCCTGAAAAAGTGCCCTTACTGCGACTTCAACTCCCACGGCCTGACCGATGAGCTGCCCGAGGCGGCCTATCTGGCCGCGTTGCGGGCAGATTTGGAAGCATCCCTCCCGCTCATCTGGGGCCGAACGGTACACAGCGTGTTTTTGGGTGGGGGCACACCCAGCCTGTTTTCTCCAGATGCCATCGACCGTCTGCTGTCCGACATCCGCGCCTTGCTGCGGGTGGAAGCCGATGCCGAAATCACCCTCGAAGCCAACCCGGGAACCTTTGAAACCAACCGGTTCAAGGCCTTCCGGCAGGCGGGGGTGACCCGGCTTTCCATCGGTGTGCAAAGTTTTGACGATGCCCATCTGGCCGCTCTGGGCCGGGTGCACGACCGGCAGCAAGCTCTGGCTGCCGTCACCGAAGCCGCGCAGTGCTTTGACACGTTCAACCTCGACCTGATGTACGCCTTGCCCGGCCAGTCGCTGGAACAGGCGCGGCAGGACCTGCAAACTGCGCTGGCGTTTGCACCGCCGCATCTCTCGGTGTACCACCTCACCATCGAGCCCAACACGTGGTTTGCCAAGCACCCCCCACAGGTGCCGGATGACGACACGGCCTACGCCATGCTCGACCAGATCACCGAGGTCACCGCTCAGCAGGGCATGGCGCGGTACGAGGTGTCGGCTTACGCCAAGCCGGGGCACCGTTGCGACCACAACTTGAACTACTGGCAGTTTGGCGATTACCTGGGACTTGGGGCCGGTGCCCACTCCAAACTCAGCTTTGCCCACCGCGTGGTGCGCCAGGTGCGTGCCCGCGATCCGCGCCTGTACATGCAGATGACGGGGCAGGGCAACGCGGTGGTGCAGCACGACGAAGTGAGCCGCACCGATTTGCCGTTCGAGTTCATGCTCAATGCGCTGCGCCTGCGTGATGGCTTTCCAGTGGCTTGGATGACCGAGCGCACCGGCCTGGCACCCACGGTGTTTGAACACGGGTTGAAGCAGGCCGAGCAACAGGGTTTGGTGGTGCGCGACTGGCAAACCATCCGCCCCACCGAAAAAGGTTTTGACTTCCTGAGCGACCTGCAAACCCTGTTTTTGCCATAAATTCTTGCGGTTTTCGAGCGTTTTTACGGTGGTGTTTGCTCTGGTTTTTGCCAGCCATTCAGCGCAAAATGAACACCCACCCGCACCCATTTGACGGCGATGGGTGATGGCCGCGCCCAAGTGGCGCAGGAGCAACCGCCATGTTTTCGATCTACGGAGCGCAAGGCCCGCTGTTTCGGGGCGCATTGGAAGACCTTCACCGGGTGGCCCGTACCCTGGCCACGCAGTCGGCGCATCCCGTCAACCCCCTCACCGCCCACATGGACGATGTGGATGCGCAGCCTTTTCAACGGCTGCTGCAGGCTTGGAAGGAACCCTCGGGTTCGGTTGCAGAGACCAGCGGTGAAGGCTCGGCCACACGCCGGTTACCGGGTCAATCCGGCCTGTACCAGCAACTGCAAGATGCGCCACCTGCCCGACAACCTTTGCGCACGGTGGCTCAGGTGATGCACCAGCCTGCGCTGTCGGTCCGCAGCAGCCAACGCATTGCCGAAGCGTGGCACACCTTGCAAGCCGCCCATGTGGGTCAGGCCCCGGTGCTCAACTCAGAGGGCAAACTGGTGGGCCTGCTGACCCGCGCGCAACTGATGCGCCTGGATCATCTTCCCACGCCAGACCAAAACAGTTTGGTGTGGCGGGCCTGGTTGGGTCAATCCGTGCAGAGTGTGATGGTCTCACCTGTGCCCGCCGTGTTTGCCAACACCCAGTTGCGCCGCGTGGCCCAGGTGCTGGTGGATACCGGCCTGCCGGGCTTGCCCGTGGTGTCAGAAACCGACGAATTGATGGGCTTTGTTTCCCGCACCGATGTGCTGCACGCCCTGACCCACGACCCACCTCTGGATGCCTGGAGCTGAGCCTGCCCCCAACAGTGAACGCGTTTGATGCGCCGTTTGGATCGCCAGCGGGTTCAATTGCCGTCTCAGCTGTGGGTGTCAGAGGCGTGTTGTACCAGCGAACTGCGATGGCGAATCGCCGAGTGACGGCGGCGGTGTCGGGTGCAATGGGCGCTGTCCATCCAGCACCATCGGGCAGGCCACCATGGGTGGCGACTGGCCTTCTACGCCAGGCACAGCCAAACCCCGGGCTTGGGTGTGCGGGTGGGTCAGCACCTGCTCCACATTCAAGATGGGCGAGCAGGGCACGGCGGCGTGTTCCAGCAGCGCCACCCAGTCTTGCGTGGTGCGCTGCAGTGTCCAGCCGGTGATGAGCGGAATGAGCGCAGTCCGGTTGGACACACGTGCTGGATTATTAGCAAAAAGAGGGTTTTCCGCTTGTTTGGCGTCGCCTGCTGCTTCACAAAAGCGAGCAAACTGCCCGTCGTTGCCAATGGCCAGCACCACGTGCCCATCTGCCGTGGGGAACACCTGGTACGGCACGATGTTGGGGTGCGCATTGCCCATGCGTTGGGGGGTGATGCCGCCCACCAGTTGGTTGGCCGCCTGGTTGGCCAGCATGGCCACCTGCACGTCAAACAGCGCCGCGTCAATGTGGCGGCCCAGTCCGGTGCGGTGGCGCTCGTTCAGCGCGGCCAGAATGGCGGTGGTGGCATACACACCGGTCATCAGGTCTACCACGGCAACGCCCACTTTCTGGGGCTCGCCGTCCGGCTCACCGGTGATGCTCATCAACCCGCCTTCGGCTTGAATGGCAAAGTCGTAGCCGGCCTTGTGCGCCAGCGGCCCGGTTTGGCCGTAGCCGGTGATGGAGCAGTAAATCAGCCCCGGGTTCCGTGCCCGCAGGCTGGCGGCGTCCAGCCCGTATTTGGCCAGTTGACCCACCTTGTAGTTTTCCAGCAGCACATCGGCCTCTGCCGCCAACGCGCGCACCTGGTCTGCGCCTTCTGGGATGGCCAGGTCGATGGCGACCGAGCGTTTGCCCCGGTTGGCGCAGGTGAAATAGGCCGCTACTTTGCCTGCCCCGTCACCCCACCAGGGCGGACCCCAGTGGCGGGTGTCGTCGCCCGCACCCGGGCGTTCCACCTTGATGACGTCAGCCCCGTAATCGGCCAGCAACTGGCCCGCCCAGGGACCGGCCAGCACGCGGGACAGGTCGAGTACCTTCACGCCCGCCAGCGGGCGGGGAGGGGCGGCTTCGGTGTGGTCGTCCGCCATGTTCAGCAAAAGGCCTGAATACCGGTCTGCGCCCGGCCCAGGATGAGGGCGTGCACATCGTGCGTGCCTTCGTAGGTGTTCACCACTTCCAGGTTGACCAGGTGGCGGGCCACGCCAAACTCGTCGCTGATGCCGTTGCCGCCCATCATGTCGCGCGCCAGGCGTGCGATGTCCAGGCTCTTGCCGCAGCTGTTGCGCTTCATGATGCTGGTGATTTCGACCGCAGCCGTGCCTTCGTCTTTCATGCGGCCCAGGCGCAGGCAGCCTTGCAGGCCCAGCGTGATTTCAGTCTGCATGTCGGCCAGCTTCTTTTGAATGAGCTGGTTGGCCGCCAGCGGGCGGCCGAACTGGATGCGGTCCAGCGTGTACTGGCGGGCGCGGTGCCAGCAGTCTTCAGCCGCACCCAATGCACCCCAGGCGATGCCGTAGCGGGCGCTGTTGAGGCAGGTGAACGGGCCTTTGAGGCCACGCACCTCGGGGAAGGCGTTTTCTTCAGGGCAAAACACTTCATCCATCACGATTTCGCCGGTGATGGAGGCGCGCAGGCCCACCTTGCCGTGGATGGCGGGGGCGCTCAGGCCCTTCCAGCCTTTTTCCAGCACGAAGCCACGGATGGGGCCGACGGTGCCGTCTTCCGTCACTTCCTTGGCCCAGACGACGAACACGTCAGCAATGGGGGAGTTGGTGATCCACATCTTGGAACCGGACAGCGAGTAGCCACCAGCCACCTTTTTGGCACGGGTGAGCATGCTGCCGGGGTCGGAGCCGTGGTTGGGTTCGGTCAGGCCAAAGCAGCCGATCCACTCTCCACAGGCCAGCTTGGGCAGGTATTTCTGTTTGGTGGCTTCGCTGCCGAATTCGTTGATGGGCACCATCACCAATGACGACTGCACGCTCATCATGGAGCGGTAACCGGAATCCACACGCTCGACTTCACGGGCAATCAGGCCGTAGGCCACGTAGTTCAGGCCGGCGCCGCCGTACTGTTCGGGGATGGTGGGGCCCAGCAGACCCAACTCGCCCATCTCGCGGAAGATGGAGGGGTCGGTGGTTTCGTTGCGGAAGGCCATTTGCACACGGGGCAGCAGCTTGTCCTGGCAGTAGGCGCGGGCCGCGTTGCGGATGGCGCGCTCGTCTTCGGTCAGTTGCTGGTCCAGCAGCAGGGGGTCGTCCCATTGGAAGCGGGCAGAAGAAGCGCTCATGGTGTGTGGGCAGGGGTTGGTTGAAGATGCTGTTGATCGTATTTCGCATGAATGGGTGTAATCAAGCCATTTTTTTTCAGTCTGTCATGCAAAATGCTCATAACTTGTTTGTGCGCGATGAACCATGCGACGGAAGATCCCCTCTACCCAGGCGTTGGCCTGCTTTGAAGCTGCGGCCCGCCACGGCAGCTTCACCCGTGCCGCGCAAGAGTTGAACCTGACTCAGGGCGCCATTTCGCGCCAGGTGGCAGCGCTGGAGGAATTTTTGGGCGTGCCGCTGTTCAAGCGGGGCCAGCGGGGCATGGCGCTCACACCGGCCGGTGACGACTATGCCCGCCAGGTGTCCCGCCAGCTGGATGCCCTGGAGCGCGACACCCTGGATGTGATGGGCCGTCAGGGCGAGGGCGCAGCCATCACGCTGGCAGTGGTACCGACTTTTGCCAATCGGTGGCTGATACCCAGGTTGCCTGACTTGCAGGCACGGTACCCCGAGTTGCAGGTGCACATCGAGGTGCGCACCAGGCCCTTTTTGTTTACCGACTCGGGTGTGGATGCGGCGCTCTACGCCGGCACATCCAGCCAGGTGCAACAATGGGTGGGTGTGCAGGCCCTGCATCTGTTGACCGAAGAGGTGGTGCCGGTATGCAGTCCCCAGTGGTTGGTGCGGCATCAAGGTCGGTTTGCCTCTGGCATGCCCACGCCTGCCGAGTTGGCCCTGGCACCCTTGTTGCAGCCAGCCACCCGGTCGGAAGCCTGGCGGCAGTGGTTCGAGGCGGTGGGCGTTGAAGCTCCCCAGGCCATGGCCGGCCCGCGCTACGAGCTGTTTTCCATGCAGGCCACGGCAGCAGCAGCTGGGTTGGGCGTGGCGCTCATACCTACCCTGCTGGTGCAGGACGAGCTGGTTCGCGGCACTCTGGTGGAGGCGTGCAATCAGGTACGTCCCAGTGGCCGCAGTTACTACTTGGTGCAGCCTGCAACATTGCCTGACCGGCCGGAGTCTCTAGCGATGAAAAATTTCAGGGAATGGTTGGAGGGGGAAGTGAGTCGCCTGATTGAGTCATGATATGGAAACACTGTTTCCCCTCTTGAACCATGCCAGAACTACCCGAAGTGGAAGTCACTTGCCGGAATCTTCAACCCCAACTTGAGGGGCGCAAGCTCGTTGCGCTGTGGATGGGCAAGCCATTGCGATGGCCTTTAGGGGTAGACACGCATCAATTGGCGGGGCGTGTGATTGAACGCGTTCAACGACGTGGAAAGTACCTTGTTTTACAACTCGATCATGGGGTGTTGCTAGTGCATCTTGGGATGTCCGGCAGCCTTCGTTGGGAGACCACATGTAGGCTAGAGGGCGCACGGCCTCGGCAAGTACATGACCATGCAGCCTGGGTGTTTTCCGATGGCGAACTGGTCTTCAATGATCCGCGCAGATTTGGTGCCGTGGTGTACGCCCCCAGCTTGACGGAAGGCATGGCTCAGCGGCTTCTCCAGCGCCTTGGCATCGAGCCGCTGAGTTCTGGATTCAATCCAGCGAGTTTGGGGCGAGAATTGAGTAGGCATCGGGCTGCCATCAAACAGGTGCTATTGGCAGGAACTGTTGTAGTAGGGGTTGGAAACATTTATGCCAGTGAGGCGCTGTTCCGCGCGGGCATTCATCCGTATCAACCTGCACACCGGGTTGGAAACATGGCGATACAGCGCCTGTGCCAAGCGATTGTGGAGGTGTTGTCTCATGCCATCGAACTGGGAGGAAGCACTTTGCGTAATTTCCACGCACCCAGTGGTGCAGCGGGTGCGTTTCAGTCAATTGCACAGGTCTACGGCAGATCCGGGGAGCCTTGCGTGGTTTGTGGTGGCCAGATTGTCAGAATGGTGCAGGGACAGCGCAGCACCTTTTACTGTCCCACCTGCCAGCCTCTGGTTTGAGGCCTGTCAAGCCAGAATGGCGACAACGAACGTAATAAATTTTGCCCATGAGCTTTCACCAGAGTTTTGATCAGCATAGTCAGTGGAGGCGTGCATTTGCACGGGATTTGCAACGCCTGTCAGACTGGCTGACACAGCGTGATTTGTTGGATCCTGTCGTGCAGGAGTATTTGGAGTTGTTGCATCGCCAGGTGAACGACGACAAGGTCATGGTTGCATTTGTGGCCGAGTTTTCGCGAGGCAAATCCGAACTCATCAATGCACTGTTTTTTGCCGATTACGGTCGAAGGATCATGCCGGCTAGTGCAGGGCGCACCACAATGTGTCCCACCGAGTTGGGTTACGCCGCTGATCTGCCACCCTGTTTACGCCTTTTACCGATCGAAACAAGGCTTCAATCTCGGGGACTGGTGGACTGGCGTGACCAGATGGATGCTTGGGAAACTTTTCCACTGAATGTGTCCGATCCCGATGCGCTGGCTGCGACAATGGCCAGAGTGGGGGATGTGCAACGTGTCACACCAGAGCAAGCTCGTGCACTTGGATTCTGGTTGGAGCAAGGTGGCGTTGATCGCAGTCTGATTGGCACGGATGGGCTGGTTGAAGTACCACGTTGGCGTCATGCACTCATCAACATCGCGCATCCCATGTTGCGCCAAGGTCTTGTCATCCTGGATACGCCAGGGCTCAATGCAATAGGTGCTGAACCGGAATTGACTGTCAGCCTGTTGCCCCAAGCGCACGCCATTCTGTTTATTTTGGGTGCTGACACCGGTGTTACCCAGTCCGATTTAAAAATTTGGAGGGAGCATCTAGCCCCAGCTCGTGAGATTGATGCCAACCGTCTAGTGGTTCTGAACAAGATCGACATGCTGTGGGATGCGCTGAGTTCATCTGATCAAGTCGTTGCCCAAATTCGTCGGCAAGTAGAGTCGTCAGCAGCTATCCTGGGCATTAGTCCACAGCGGGTCATTGCCGTGTCTGCTCAAAAGGGTTTGGTTGGAAAAATTCAGTCCGATCCGGGTTTACTGGATGCCAGCCAATTGACTCTGCTGGAAGATATGTTAGTAGAAGATATCGTTGGGCAGAGACGTCAGCTTCTGGTGGATACGGTGGCTGATGGTGTTGCCAAATTGGTGAAACAGGCGAATCTAACGACCAAAGTTCGGATTCGTGAATTGACAGAACAAATACATGAATTGGAGGGGCTTAGAGGTAAGAATGCGACGGTGATTCAACACATGCGTGTACGAAATGAACAGGAAGAGCATGAATTTGAAGGTGAAGGTGGTCGCATTCAAGCCATTCGATCCATTCATATGAAGTTGCTGCGAGAACTTTTCAAGATTCTTGGTCATACCAGATTCAGAGATGAAGTTCGAAAATTGACCGACAGGTTGCGTGAACCAGGACTCAAGCTGGGGATTAAAAAAATTTATGAAGAAACTTTTGAAGCACTCCGTCGGCTCGTGATTCAGGCTAGGACATTGGCGGAAGAAATTTCCGCCATGCTCAGCAAAGCGTTCAGTCAACTCAATATCGATTACGGACTGTCGCTTCAACTGCCTGCACTTCCAGATTTGGACCGGTATTTGCGGGAACTGATTGATATTGAACACAGTCACGTACGCTATTTGGGGCTCAATCATGTGTTCAAGTTAGCTCATCCCGATTTTTCCGAGCGGCTGGGACGGGCCCTGGCCAGTCGATTGCGGATTGTTTATGAATCCGCTGCAAATGATTTGGAATTGTGGAACAAGTCTGCCGCTAGTCAACTCGACACACAACTGCGAGACCGTCGTAAAAGTTTGGCGCGCCGCGCGGAGTCTTTGCGACGAATTCAAGAAGCAACAGGGGAACTGGATGCCAGATTGTTGGAGTTGTCCAGAATGCTAGAGGGGCTGACCGATCAGTCCGGTGACTTGCAGGGCATGACAGATGCCATGCTGGAAACGGATCGTGACTTTGTCACTCAACCTTTGCCGCTGCCCCATTGATGAACGGTTTGATGGAACCTCTGGCACCATTTTCGACCCGTCTGATTGCTTGGCAGATGCAGCATGGTCGCCATCATTTGCCTTGGCAAGGGACTCGTGATCCGTATCGGGTTTGGTTGTCAGAGATCATGCTGCAACAAACACAGGTTACTGCTGTCGTGGGCTACTTTGACCGATTCATCAGGCGTTTTTCTGACGTCCACGAACTGGCTCGCGCATCTCAGGATGAGGTACTTGCACTGTGGAGCGGCCTGGGTTACTACAGCCGCGCTCGAAACTTGCACCGATGCGCCAACATCGTTTGCAGCGAGCATGCAGGCATCTTTCCAAGAACTGCACAGCTTTTGGAAACCTTGCCAGGCGTTGGTTCGTCAACTGCAGCGGCCATTGCTTCCATTTGTTTTGACGAGCGAATTTCCATTTTCGACGGCAATGTACAAAGGGTGCTGTCCAGGTATGTAGGGTTTGAGTCCGATCTGGCCACTGCAGCCGCTCGCAATGCTTTGCTCGCTGTGGCGGCTAAATGCTTGCCGGCTTTGGCTGATGCATGCCACATGCCTACCTACACGCAAGCGTTGATGGATTTGGGGGCTACCCTTTGTACACCCCGTTCTCCGTCATGCTCTCGTTGTCCGGTATCTGCCGACTGTGTGGCGTTTGCTCGGAACACGCAATTGCAGTTGCCAGTCAAAACGCGCAAGCTACGCCGTCAGACAAAGCGGCTCTGGTGGTTGGTGTTGCGAACCCAGGCAGGGCAGGTCTGGCTTACCAAACGGCCTGTTTCAGGGGTTTGGGCGTCCATGTATTGCTTTCCTGAATTTGAAAGCGAGGTGGATGCGCGGTCAGCTTTGTCGTCATCGATTTCTACCCACGTTACTGTGCTCAACGCATTCAAGCATGTGCTCACACACTTGGATTTGGTGATACATCCGTTATTGCTCGACAGCTTCAATCCCAGTTTGCTGGAACTCACTGATACTGGTGGCTGGTTTGCATATCCAGGCCACACGGCAGACATTGGCCTTCCTAAGCCAGTCAGTTGGTTGTTGGAACAAATGGAATCTCTGTGAATTGCCCGAGGGCAGTTTGAATATTGGAGGCAGCTCATTTTTGAGGCGACGTCAGGGAATGTGCTGCTAATAAGTGCGATGTCCTGGTTTCAGGGCTTGCGACTGAACGTCAGCACACCTGAAGACAAACCGGTTCCCAGCAAAATCACTGCGCCCCAACCCATCATGCCGGGGGTGATCCGTTCACCCAGCAGGATCACGCCGTAAGCAATCGCGAAAACGGGCACCAGAAACGTGACGGTCAGCGTTTTGGCAGGTCCGGCATTTTCGATCAACCGAAAATACAGAATGTAAGCCACACCTGTGCACAAAACGCCCACCACCAGCAAGGCTGCCCAGGCCGTGGTGCTGGGCCACTGCGTGGGTGGCCATGCCAAGGCTGGTAAGAATAAACCCAGGGTGGCGCCCAATTGGCTTCCGGTGGCTGTGACCAACGGTGGAATGCCTTGAAGGTACTTGCGGGTGAAGCTGGCAGACAGGCCGTAGCAGAACGTGGCGGTCAAGCAGGCCAGCACGGCCCAACCGGTTGCCGTTCCGGTTTCATGGGTCACAAAGCTGGCTTGTCCAGTTGCCAGCATCAGTACGCCTAAAAAACCGATGCCAAGGCCCAGAATGCGAATCCCATTGGGTCTGTCGTTCAACCAAATCCATGCGATCAAGGCTCCGAACAATGGAACCGTGGCGTTCAGAATGGACGACAAACCAGTGCTGATGTGAAGCAGGGCGAATGTGTAGCAGGCAAACGGAATGCCTGAGTTCAGCAGCCCCACAAAAAACACTTTGCGCCAATGTACCTTGAGGGGAGGCATGAGCCCTTTCCACCAGACCCAGGGCAACAAAAAAGCAGAAGCAATGGCCACTCGAAGGGCCGCAGTGGGCAGTGGGCCAAATTCAACGGAGGCCAGCTGCATGAACAAGAACGACGAACCCCATATGGCCCCCAGCCACACAAAATCAGCCAGCCAGCGGGGAGGCATCGGGGGCGTCAAGTTGGAGTCGTTCAGAGGCATGCGGGAGGGCTGTGAATGCAAAAGAGAGATTGTGACCCTCTCTACAATCGGCGCCACCCATTCATGACCTTTTGTGAATCCAGCCATGCAGCTATCTCCTTCCATTTTTAAGGCATATGACATTCGTGGCGTGGTTCCTTCCACGCTCCATGAAGAGGTCGCCGAAGCGTTGGGCAAGGCCTTTGGCAAGGCAGCGCTGGCTGAAGGAGAAACAACCGTTGCGGTGGGGCGGGATGGTCGTTTGAGTGGCCCCGCACTCAGTCAGGCGCTGATGCGTGGTTTGGTGGCTGTCGGCATACAGGTGATCGATGTGGGCATGGTCACCACCCCCATGCTGTACTTCGCTGCCAGTACCCTGTGCAAAAGTGGCATTCAGGTGACTGGCAGCCACAATCCGAAGGATTACAACGGGTTCAAGATGGTGTTGGCAGGTCGCGCCATTTATGGCGAAGAAATCCAGAATTTGCGTCGCTCCATGGAGGCCGAGAACTGGTCTCTGAATGGAGGGGGCACCATTCGTACACACAGTGTGGAGGCCGATTACCAAGCCCGCATTGTTTCGGACGTGAAACTGGCCCGACCACTCAAAGTGGTGGTGGACAGTGGAAACGGCATTGCCGGGGCCTCAGCGCCGGGCATCTTCCGAGCTCTGGGTTGTGAGGTGATTGAGCTTTTTAGCGAAGTGGATGGCCATTTTCCCAATCACCATCCCGACCCCAGCAAACCCGAAAATTTGCAGGACTTGATGCGCGCCTTGCGCGAAACCGGTGCGGAACTGGGGTTGGCGTTTGATGGAGATGGCGACCGTCTGGGCCTCATCACCCGAGAAGGCAACAACATTTATCCTGACCGTCAGCTCATGCTGTTTGCCCAGGATGTGCTGACCCGCGTACCTGGTGGCACCATTTTGTTTGATGTGAAGTGCACACAACGTTTGGCACCCGCCATTGCTGCGGCAGGTGGTGTGCCGGAAATGTTCAAAACCGGGCACTCCCTCATCAAAGCCCGCATGAAGGAAGTCGATTCGCCGTTGGGGGGGGAAATGAGCGGGCACATCTTCTTCAAGGAGCGTTGGTTCGGCTTTGACGATGGGACCTATGCCGGTGCCCGCATGTTGGAAATCCTGAGCCGCCATGCCGATCCGTCGGCCGTTCTGAATGCATTGCCCACCAGCTTCAACACGCCAGAGTTGAACGTGGCTTGTGCGGAAGGTGAGCCTCATGCATTGGTGGCTCTCATGCAAGCAGATGCCGTTGACCGGTTTGCGGCTCCGGCGCAGGTGTCCACCATCGATGGGGTTCGGGTGGACTGGCCCGATGGTTTTGGTTTGGTGCGCGCGTCCAACACCACGCCGGTGCTGGTATTGCGCTTTGAGGGACACACGCCGGAGGCGTTGCATCGCATTGAAATGGACATGCTGGCGTTGCTGCGTTCCGTCAAGCCCGACGCGGTGCTGGGTGCCTCGGCCCACTGACTCAGGTGGCTGTTTCCATGTCGTTGCATCCTGGCCTGAGTGATGATCCGGAAGTCATCGTTTTCAATCTCAAAAAGCGCTACACCGGCGTGTCGGCCACCGTCAACGCGCTGGTGCCGCTGCAAATGACGCAGTGGCGGCTGGGGTATTGCGGGACCACCCAATCCAATGGTGTGACGGGGATGACGCTGGCGCAGGCCATCCAGGTCTCGCGCGTCCCGCCCAAAGACCGACCATTTCGCATTTGGCATGTCCGCCGCGATCCGGAAATGATGGCGGGTTTGTGGGCGAGGGATGTGCTGCGCCTGCCCATCAAGCTGGTGTTCACATCTGCCGCGCAACATGTGCATGGGTGGTTTCCCAGGTGGTTGATCAGTCGCATGGATGCGGTCATTTCCACCACCCAAAAAGCGGCAGACTGTGTTCCCAGTACCACCGCCGTGGTGCACCACGGCATTGATTTGGCGCGATTTTCATCTACACAAAAAGAACCCGCCTGGGCTGACAGTGGCTTGCCTGGTCGCTATGGAATTGGTGTGTTTGGTCGTGTGCGACCCGACAAGGGCTCCGATGTGTTTGTGGATGCACTGATTCAGGCGCTGCCTGCTCACCCGGCATTCACAGCCGTCATTGCTGGTTTGGCACAACCCAAGCACAAGGCGTATCAGGCTGAATTGCAGGCCCGCATTGATGCCGCTGGTTTACACGAGCGCATCGTGTTTTTGGGTGAAGTCCCAGCTGGCGAGGTGCACCGCTGGTACCAGCGGTGCCTGATCACGGTGGCTTGTCCCCGTTACGAACCGTTTGGCTTGACACCCTTTGAGGCAGCGGCCACCGGTTGTGCATTGGTGTGCTCCCGCACCGGCGCCTTTGAGGAGTTGATCACACCGGGCCAGGAGGGGTGGTTGGTTCCAACCGGCGATGCGCCCGCATTGGCCGAAGCGGTGGGGCGGCTGATGGCCGATCCGCTGGCCACCCAAGCCATGGGGCAACAAGCCCGTGACACGGTGACTCGGCGGTTTTCTCTGACCCAAGAGGCGGAAGGCATCGGACGGGTGTACCGCCAGCTTTGGGCCAAAGCCTGACACTCCCGCTCTGGTCCCAACTCTCTCCATGTTGATTCATTCCAAGCCGAGGCCGTTGAGCGGATATGAATGGCTGGTATTGACCCTTTATGGCTGGTTGATGCGGGCGGCACGCCCCTTGTTGCGCCGAAAACTGGCACGACGTGCCCAAACCGAGCCGGGCTATGCCCATGCAGTACAAGCCCGCTTTGGTCGCTACGACGCTCCAGCGGCGCAAAGCACGGGCATGGTGTTGTGGGTGCATGCGGTTTCGTTGGGTGAGACCCGTGCCGCCGCCGTGCTGGTGCAACGCCTTCGCAATCGGCTGCCCGGTGTTTGCCTGCTCCTGACCCACAGCACCGCAACTGGGTGGACTGAGGGGCAGCGACTGTTGCAACCGGGAGACCGGCAAACCTGGCTGCCTTGGGACGACCCTTGGAGCGTGAGGCGATTTCTTGTCCACCATCGTCCCGCCGTGGGGGTACTGATGGAAACCGAAATTTGGCCAACCCTGATGCGGCAGGCTGACCAGGCTGGCATTCCCATGGTGTTGGCCAATGCCCGGCTGAACGAGCGCTCAACCCGAGGTGCGCACCAGTTGGCGTGGTTGTCTCGCCCGGCATATGCCGCGCTGACCGTGACGGGCGCACAGACCGCGGCAGATGCAGAGCGTTTGCGGCAAGTCGGAGCGCTGGATCCGGTGGTGTGGGGGAACCTGAAATTTGACGCCCGTCCTGATGCGACTCAACAGCACAAAGCCCACTCATGGCGGCAACGGCTGGGTCGACCCGTGGTGTTGTTGGCCAGCAGCCGCGATGGGGAGGAAAGTGATTTTTATAAAGAAATTTGTGGTTTATCGGTTGGTAATAAAAAGAATATCGCTATCAATAAATTTGTTTTTCTGATCGTTCCGAGGCACCCTCAGCGCTTCGATGCGGTGGTGCAAGCCCTGGAGAAAGAAGGTGCGAAGGTGGCTCGCCGAGCGGAATGGGGGGCCATGCTGGAAGCGCATGGTGCCGCGGTTGCGGAGCCTGTGGCTGATCTCGCTGGTTTGACTCTCTGGTTGGGGGATTCCCTGGGCGAAATGGCGCTTTACGCCAGCTTGGCCGATGTGGCTTTGCTGGGGGGCAGCTTCCAGCCCTTGGGCGGACAAAACCTGATTGAGCTGGCGGCCTGTGGCTGCACCGTGGTGGTGGGGCCCCACACTTTCAACTTTGCCGATGCCACCGAGCAGGCCCTTCAGGCCGGAGTGGCACACCGTGTGCCCGACATGTGTTCGGGCGTGAAGCTGGCTTGCGACCTGTTGAGCCAGGCAGAAAACCCTCATGCTGGGATGACCAGCGCCCGCCAATTGGCCAGCGCCTGGGCCCAATCACATCAAGGCGCCGCCGAGCGGGCTGCCGATGCCGTGGTGACCTGCCTAGAGGAGGGTGGACACCCTCCTGGCTCGCAGTCGCAACCGGTCAGCGTGCCACCAGGTTGTTGACTGGGGCCAAGTCGTCCGCAGTCAGACTGCCATTGGCCTGGCGGAGCTTGAGGCCGCCCAAAATGACGGCATAACGGGCCTGGGCCAAATCCCGCTTGGTCTGGAACAGCTGACTTTGGGAGTTGAGCACGTCGATGTTGATGCGCACCCCTACTTGATAACCCAGCAGATTGGCATCCAAGGCGCTTTGACTGGAGGTCTCTGCTGCTTCCAGCGCCTTGACCTGACCCAAACCAGACTGCACGCCAAAGAATGCGGCACGGGTGGCTTGCGTCACACTGCGTTTGGCGCCCTCCAGGTCATTGCGGGCTTTGTCTTCCAGGGCAATGGCCTCTTTCACGCGGTTTTGTATGGAGTAACCAGCAAACAGTGGCATGTTGAACTGGAGGCCAATGGTGCCCGTGTTGGCCCGCAACGGCTGGCCGGTGGCGGGAGATGGTGCACGTGACAGCAATTCCTGGGCGGTCAGATCGAGTGTGGGTTTGTGGGCTGCACGCGCTTTTTCAGCCTCCATTTGTGCAATTTCCAAAGCAGCAAAGGCTTGTTGAATCCCGGGATGACCCGCTTCCGCCTTGTCCACCCATTGCGTGACGTCGCTGGGGGTGACTTCAGGGAGGGTCACGGGTAGCACCAATGGTTTGGGTTGGGCTTGATTGCGGCCAACCACTGTGTCCAGATTGAGCTTTTTGACGCGCAAGTCGTTTTCGGCGGCAATTTCCTGCGCCAGAACCAAGTCGTAGCGGGCTTGGGCTTCGCGCGAATCGGTCACGGTGGACGTGCCGACTTCAAAATTTCGCTTGGCTGCGGCCAATTGCTCGGCCACCGCCTTCTTTTGAGCGCCTACAAATGTGAGGGTGTCCTGTGCGCCTAGCACATCAAAGTACGCCTGAGTGGTGCGGATGATGAGGTCTTGCTCAGCTGTCAGCAGTTGGGCGCTGGCAACGTTCAGTGATTTTTGAGCTTGTTCGTATGCCAGTCGATTGGCCGGGCGATACAGCGGTTGGCTGATGGCCAGCGTGCCGGTGTTGGAGTTGTAGTTTCGGTCTGGCGCACCGCTGTATCCGACCACATGGGAATGGTTGGCGCTGATGTTCAAACCGACGGTAGGCAGAAGTCCAGCCAGCGCCTGGTCGGCCTTGGCCAGGTTGGCTTCGTAGGTTGCGCGGGCCGACTGGAAAGTTGCATCATGCGATTTGGCTGCGTCGAACAACTCCACCAACGATTGAGCCTGTGCGGTTGAGGTGCCCAACACCGCAGCCATGGCACCTGCGGTCCCCATGGCCGCCACCAACTGGCGCAGGCGTACTGGGCGTGAGTTTGTGCGAGCTGTGTGCTGGTTCATGTGGATGTGCAGGTTGGTTGGCATGTTGAAAGGCAACGTATTCAGTAAACCGGAATGGTGGGATCGAGTTCCATGGCCCAGGCGTTGATGCCACCGGTCACGTTGACGATGTGTTGGAAGCCTTGCTGATGCAGGAAGTGAGCAACTTGCATGCTGCGCACTCCGTGGTGGCACATGCAGGCCACGGGCCGATTGCGGTCCAGTTCGAGATAGCGAGCCGGAATGGCACGCATGGGCATCAGCATCACATCCAGATCAGTGGGCTGCGGCACGGCGGCAAGTTGGATTTCCCAGGGCTCCCTAACATCCAGCAGAACAGGGCGTTCACCAGTGAGGGTGAGGCCTTGCTGGCGAGCCCAATCAACCACTTGGCTGGGACGTAGTTGCAACATGGATCAGAACTGGAAGCGGTTGGCTTGCGGGAAATTGGCCAGTTTGGGAGCGGTGTAGTCCCAGGGTTGGGCGGTGGCAAACCCGGCATCAGAGATGCGGGTGACCACGGTGGCGCGCATCACAGGTTCTTCACCGGTGATGGCGACCAGACGCCCCCCTACTTTCAGCAGGTTGAGCAAGGCGGCAGGGACTTCGGAGACCGACCCGCCCAGCACGATGGCATCGAATGGACCTTTGCTTTCGCAGGCTTTGAAGTTTTGAGCGGCAGCGTCAGCGGTGACCACTTCCACATTGGTCAGGCCGGCCTGTTTCAGGTTGGCCTGCGCTAGTTGAGCCAAAGTCGGATTGATTTCAACGGTGACCACCGATTCCACCAGCTTGCCCAGCATGGCGGCCATGTAACCCGTACCTGTGCCGATGTGCAGCACCCGGTCAGTGGATTGCACGGCGGCATCCTGTACCAAGCGGCTTTGCACCTTGGGTGGAAGCATGGCTTCACTGGCGTTGTTGCCCGCACCGGTGGAAAGAGACAGGTCTGCGTAGGCCAGCGCACGGTGGGCTGGTTGTACAAACCACTCACGGGGCAGGGTTTCCAGCGTGTCCAGAACCATGGAGTCGGCCACATCCCACGGGCGAATTTGCTGCTGAATCATGTGGAAGCGGGCTTTGGCTGCATCGAATTCGGCGGCTGGAGCGGTGGGCTGCTGATGGGTCATTTTATACTCCGGTGGGTATGTGAAGGAGGGTAACCGCTTATTTTAGTTGGGCAGGTTTTTGGCGCTGAATTTACGGCGCATCCACTGACCCAGGTCATCCATGTAGCAATACACCACAGGTACGACCACCAGTGTCAGGACGGACGATGTGATGACCCCGCCAATGACGGCTTGGCCCATGGGCGCGCGCTGTTCCGAGCCTTCCGACAGGGCGAAAGCCAGAGGAATCATGCCGAATACCATGGCCAGCGTGGTCATGAGGATGGGGCGCAGCCGTACCTTGGCAGCCAGCAGCAAGGCCTCTGTGCGGCCCATGGCGGGGTGGTCGGTTGTCCCTTCGCGGGCGCGGATGGCGAAGTCCACCAGCAGAATGGCGTTTTTGGTGACCAGTCCCATCAACATGATGATGCCGATGACCGAGAACATGCTCATGCTGGAGCCGAACATCATGAGTGCCAGCACCACCCCAATGAGGGTGAGTGGCAGGGAGGTCATGAGCGCCAGCGGCTGCAGAAAGCTCTTGAACTGGCTGGCCAGAATCATGTAGATGAAGATGATGGCCATGGCCAGTGCCGATACCGCATAGCCAAACGATTCCTGCATGTTTTTGGTGGAGCCGCCAAACTGAAAGCTGTAGCCAGGAGGAAATGCCGTGGAGTTGAGTACCTGGCGAATGTCGGCAGACACTTCGCCTGCGGTCCGCCCAAATACGTTGGCGTTGATGGACACCTCGCGGGTGAGGCTGCGACGGTTGATCTGATTGGCACCGGTGCTTTCCCGCACGTCGGCCACTTGCCCGACGCGGACAACACGTGCCGTGCCGTCGGCTTGTGTGCCCACGACCAGGGGCATGCGAGCCAGGTCTTCAGGGGTGCGGCGTTCGTCCAGGGGCAGGCGGACGATGATGTCGTGGGTGTCGTCGTCCTGGGCGCGCCAGTTGCCCACGGTTTGCCCGGCCACCAAGGTGCGCAATGCACTGGAAAGCGCGGCGGTTGAAACGCCCAGATCAGAGGCTGCATCGGCCTTCAGTTGCAGCTCCACCGTGGGTTTGTTGGGTTTGACGGAGGAATCAAGGTCTACCAAACCGGGAATGGTGCGAATGCGGCCTATCACTCCGGTTGTGAGGCGCTCCAGCTCCGCCAGGTCGGCACCTTGGAGGGAAAACTCCACTTGTTTGTTGCCGCCCACCGCATCCAACAGGCCCACATGCGTGACATTGATACCACCCACACTGCGCAGTCGCTCGCGCAGTGCTGCAGACAGTTGGTCGGCATTGCGCGAGCGGTCTTTTCGGTCCACCAGGCGGATGTAGATGTTGGCGTAAATTTTCCCCTGGGCATTGCCGGTATTGATGGTGGCCAGCGTGTAGCGCACTTCGGGGAACTCTCGAACAATGGCTTCAACCTGCTGGGCCTTGACCTCGGTGGCTTCCAATGAGGAGCCTGCCGGAGTGTGGAAGGTGAGCGTGGTTTCCGAGTAGTCGGCTTTGGGCACGAATTCGGTTCCCAGTAACGGCACCATCACCACACTGCCCACAAAGACCGCCAGTGCCAGGCCGAGTGTGGCCAGCTTGTGGTTCAAAGACCAGCCGAGCACATGCTGATACATCTCGGCCAGATCGTCCTGCATGCGGTCAATCCAGCCGGTCAATCGGCCAATGGTCCGGTCGTAGATGCTTTTTTGATGGACACCCTCGGCATGCCCGGTGCCATCTGGCCCACCATGGGCATGCACGGCTGGGTCGTGCCACACCGAAGAGAGCATGGGGTCGAGCGTGAAGCTCACGAACATGGAAATCAGGATGGCCGACGCCACCGTGATGCCGAACTCGTGAAAGAACTTGCCAATGATGCCTTCCATGAAGCCAATGGGCAGAAACACCGCCACGATGGACAGCGTCGTGGCCAGCACCGCCAACCCAATTTCGCTGGTGCCATCCATGGCCGCGTTGTAGGCGTTTTTCCCCATTTGCAGGTGGCGCACGATGTTCTCGCGCACCACGATGGCATCGTCAATCAGCAAACCCACGCTCAGGCTCAAAGCCATGAGGGTGATCATGTTGACGGTGAAGCCAAACACCCGCATGACCATGAAAGTGCCAATGAGCGCAATGGGCAACGTCAACCCGGTGATGACGGTGGAGCGCCAGGAGTTCAGGAACAGGAATACGATCAGCACCGTGAGGATGGCGCCCTCAATCAGGGTCTGGCGGACGTTGGCGACCCCGACCTTGATGGGCCGCGAGCTGTCCTGGACTTCACGCAGCTGCACGCCCTGGGGCGCAACGGTTTGCAGTTCCTTCAGGGCGGTTTGCAGTCCATTGACCACCCCAATGGTGTTTTCATCCTGGGACTTTTGAACTTGCAACAACAGCGTGCGTTGGCCGTTGTACAGGGCCAGGTTTTCTTGCTCAGCGGCACCATCCAGTACCTGGGCGACCTGCCCAAGGCGCACGGGTTGGCCGTTGCGGCGGGTCACAATGATGCGTTCAAAGTCTTTGGGTTGCTTCAGGCGGGATTGAAGCTGCACCACTTTTTCCTGTTGCAGGGTGCGCAGACTGCCCAATGGCGCATCCTGGTTTTCGGTGCGCACGGCAGTGACCACCTGCTCGACCGTGATGCCCAATGCCTCCATGGCTCGCGGGCTCAGCTCAATGCGGATGGTGCGGGCACTGCCACCCACCACCGTCACGGCACCCACACCGCGTACGTTTTCAAGCCGCTTTTTGAGGGTCTGTTCCGCCCATTGCGTCAGTTCCACATGGCTGGGCGCGTTCTGGACGGCTTCTGCCTGCACCGCCACCGACCAGATGGCGCGGGCCGCCGGGTCGAAGCGCAGCACTTTGGGATCTTTGACCTCTGTGCGCAGATTGGGCTTGAGCAATGCAATTTTTTCGCGCACATCTTCGGCGGCCTTGCGACCTTCCATGTGCAAGCCAAATTCGATGACCACCACCGACTGGCTTTCGTAGCTGCGGGAGGTCAGTGCGTTGATGCCGGCAATGGTGTTGACGGCTTCCTCCACTTTTTGCGTGACCTCGGTTTCCACGATCTCCGGTGCTGCACCAGGGTATTCGGTGGTGACCACCACCACCGGAAAGTCGATGCTGGGAAACTGGTCAACCTGCAGGCGCTGGAAGGAAAACAGGCCCAGCACCACAAAGCCAAGCATCACCATGGTCGCAAAGACCGGGTTGTGCAATGAAACGCGTGTAAACCACATGGTGTTTCAGCGGCTGGGAGTGGTGGTGGAAGGCATGGCGGACGGAGCGGTTGAGGCGCTGCTCACGCGGATGCGGGTTTTTTCTTGTAAAAAACCGGCATTTGCGCTCGTTATCATTGAATTATTTGCTATGGATTCAATTGTTGCCATGAGCGCGGTGTCGGTTGCGCTGGCGGGCAGGCCACGTGCCAGCTCGCGCACGGTCTGGTGCACCACTTCAGCCTGTGCACCGTCTTCCTGGTTGGCCAGCGGGCGCAGCAGTTGCACATACGGTTGAGGCCGGTCGTTTCGAATGGCTGACAGCGGAATGGCCACACCCTGGGTGGTGCCGACTTGAATGGCCCCATTGACAAACAAGCCGTGGCGTAAACCGGCAACCTGCGCGACCTTCAGGTACACCAGCACACTGCGACTACCTGCCTGAGCCATGGGACTGATGCGCGACACCTTGGCGGGGACCGGCCGGTTGAGCCCCTCGACGGTCAGTTTGGCCTCTTGCCCCACACGCACCAGCACCGCTTCAGCCGGCGTCAATGCAGCCTCAACCTCCAGCTCGCGCAGATCGACCACTTCCAGAATGCGGGCATCAATGCCCACCCGCTCGCCGTTTTGTACCGTGCGAGAGGCCACTTGACCGGCGATGGGGCTTCGCACTTCGGTGTCGGCCAAGGCCTTGCGAGCGATGTCCGCGGCAGAAACGGCGGCTTTGTAGGTGAATTGCGCGCTGTCCAGCGTGCCGCGTGACGTTTCCAGCGCGGTGGGGGAAATGAACCCCTGCTGCACCAACGCCTGGTTGTTGTTTTGCGCCCGCTCGGCAATGGCCACCTGTGCTGCTGCTGCCTGGGCCTGTCGTTCGGCCTGTTGAACACGGGCCTGGTATTCGGTGGTGTCAATGCGTGCCAGCACTTGTCCGGCTTGAACGGCATCCCCCTCACGCACCTGCAGGCCCAGCAGTTCACCGGCTACCTTGGCCTTGATCACTGCGGATTGTGTGGCTCTCAGGCTGCCTGAAATCGAAACCTGTTGGGTCAGGGTTTGCTGGGTGGCGACCACGGTGTCTTCTGGCGATAGCGTGAACACCACGGGAGCCTGGAGGCGGGTTGCGGCGGCTTGGGCCTCTTCCTGGGTTTGCTTGCGCTTGTTCAGTGCACGACCCACCCCCAGCGCCAAAATGGCGACCACCACGGCCACCAGGACCCAGCGCAACCAGCCGCGTTTTTTCAAGTTGGTTGGAACGACGGAATGGTGGGCGGGTGAAGCCGTTTGTTGCGGAGTGGTCATGGGTGGCCAGCGGGTGAGAGGTTGCCTGTGGGGGCTGCAGTCAGGCCGTGCAAAAGCACATCGGCCTGGCTTTGAATGAAGGTGATGGGGTCCAGTGAAGCCTCTTCGAGGCTGTGGGCGCAGCAGCCCAGCGAGTGCTTCCACATGATGACGAACATCATGGGCGAGATGATGGAAAAGATGGCGTAGTCCACATCCAGTGCGCGGAACTCCCCGCGCTCAATGCCTCGCTTCAGAATGCGGCGCAGCAGTTCATTGCCGGGTTCAATGACTTCCTGGCGGTAGAACTCGGCAATTTCCGGAAACTGGCTGGCTTCGCTCATTACCAGCTTGGTGATGCCCGATGCCTTGGTGGCTCCGATGCGCTCCCACCACTGCAACATGGCGTAGTGCACCATGTCGGCGGTATCACCGCTGTAGGAGTCGAACTCGCGGTTCCATTCGTCAAAACAGCCGGCAATGTTGTGACGCACCACCGCCTTGAACAAGTCGACTTTGCTGGGGAAGTAAAGAAACAAAGTTCCCTTGGATACCCCAGCCAGACTAGCCACCTCTTCCACGCGGGTGCCAGCAAAACCTTTTTCCACGAACAGTGTCAGCGCCGAGTCCATGAGTTCGCCCGGGCGGGCGTCTTTGCGGCGCTCATGGCGTTGGCGGGGGAGGGTGCTGGAGAGGGTAGACATTTTTAATGACCAATTGGTTATTAATGTACTGCAACCCAGTCTGCCGGATGTTTCTGTTGTGTGAAGAGTCTCAAAATTTCCTTCCAAATGCTCCTTGGTCAGAGGTTGGTTGGGTGTGGTTGCAGTTTCAAACCGTAGAACTGCTGGATGCACTCCCAGATGGCTTCCGGGTCGTCAGCGTATGTGATGAGGTTCAGGTCATCGGCGGACACCGTGCCTTCTTCGACCAACATCTCGAAGTTGAACAGGCGGTGCCAATAGGTGCTGCCAAACAAGATGATGGGTACCGGCTTGGCCTTGCCGCACTGCACCAGGGTGATCACTTCAAACAATTCGTCGAGCGTGCCAAAGCCGCCTGGGAACACCACCAGGGCCTTGGCGCGCATCATGAAATGCATCTTGCGCATGGCGAAGTAGTGGAACTTGAAGCTCAGTTCGGGTGTCACCCAGGGGTTGGCGCCTTGTTCGTGCGGCAGAGCGATGTTCAGGCCCACCGTGGGTGCGCCGGCTTCGGCGGCCCCCCGGTTGGCGGCTTCCATGATGCCCGGGCCGCCGCCGGTGCACACCACCAACTGGTCGCCTGGCAGGCAGCAACGGCTGCGTTCGGCCACGATGCGTCCGAATTGGCGGGCTTGTTCGTAGTAGTACGCGTTGCGCACCAGCCGTTCGGCATGGGCGATTTCTTTGGCGTTGCCGTTGGCTTTGGCCTGGCTCAGCGCGGCTTGGGCATCGGCTTCGCAAATGAAGCGTGCACTGCCATACACCACCACGGTGTTTTCAATGCCCATGGCCTGCTGCACCAGATCGGGTTTGAGCATTTCCAGTTGGAGTCGGATGCCACGGGTTTCGCGTCGCAACAAAAATTCCGGATCTGCAAAGGCCAGGCGGTGGGCAGAAGGCTCCAGTGGCAGACCTGCTTCGGCATGGGCGTGGATGGCAGCCCAGGCATCGGACAGGCGGGCGGACTGGATGTTTTCGGTCTGTTCCATGGGGTGTACGGCAGTTGAAAAGTAAAAAAGGCTTCGGGTGTGAGCCCGAAGCCTTGAAAGAGTAACCCAGCCTCGGCAAGCTGCCGAGGGCGTGATCAGACGCGCTTGCGGTATTCGCCGGTGCGGGTGTCGATTTCGATTTTGTCGCCCTGGTTGACGAACAGGGGAACAGCCACTTCGAAGTCGGTGGCGATTTTGGCGGGCTTGAGCACTTTGCCGGAGGTGTCGCCTTTGACGGCGGGTTCGGTCCAGGTGATTTCGCGCTCCACGCTGGTGGGCAGTTCCACGGAGATGGCTTTGCCGTCGTAGAACACCACTTCCAGGGCCATGCCGTCTTCCAGGTAGTTCAGGGCGTCGCCCATGTTGCTGGCTTCGACTTCGTACTGGTTGTACTCGGCGTCCATGCACACGTACATGGGGTCGGCAAAGTAGGAGTAGGTGCACTCCTTCTTGTCGAGGATGACGTTGTCAATCTTGTCGTCGGCCTTGAACACCACTTCGGTGCCCATGTTGCTCAGCAGCGCCTTGAGCTTCATGCGAACGGTGGCCGCGCCGCGGCCGCCACGTGCGTATTCGGTCTTCAGGACGATCATGGGGTCTTTGCCGTGCATGATCACGTTGCCGGCGCGGATTTCTTGGGCGATTTTCATGGTGAAGAGTCGTTGATGGCCGCAGCGTGCGGCGGACAAAATAGCCGCGGAATCAGACGCCCGACGGCTTGAAGGTAACCGCGCATTGTACTGTGGGGGTGCGCGTCTGAATAAAAGCGATCAGCTGCGTGGTCAGGTCGGGTTGGCTCAACAGGGTTTGCCGAGCAGTCTCAAACCACGCGGTGTCGCGGGCTGGCAGCCAGGTGTTGGGTAGCTTTTCGGGCGGGTGAACGCCCATGGGCTGGTGCGCATCTTGGTTCCACCAGTGGTGCCAGTGCCGAATGGACGGTGGAGCATCCAGTCGGTCCAGAAAGGCGTTCAGCTTGGCATGGTGCGCACCATCGTCCTGCGGGTAGATGTGCCACACATATGGCTTCCCGGCCCAGATGGCGCGCACCAGTGAATCCTCCCCCCTCACAAAGTTCCAGTCGCAGGCTCGTAGCAGACGGTCGAAATCGGCTTGCGGCAGGGGTGGAAGAAATTGCACCGTCAAAGCGCCCTGCTGGTGTTCCGGCAGCGGGTGGGGTGTGCGACTGGATGGCGGTTGAGAAAGTGGTTGAGATGGTGGTTCATCTGGCAAGACTGCCCCTGACGCAACTGCAGGCCACACCGCGCGAACGACCGCAGCGGGGCGGCCATGTGCCACCAGCAAGCGGGTTGGCGTGGCACCCTGGACGCAGGTATGCAGCCAGTCGCCCAGTGCGCGGGGCTCGTAACAAAACAGGCTGACCAACCGCTCGCCATGCCAGGTGATGCCTTGGCTGCGCAGCCAGGCTGCACGGTCAAAGGTGGCTTGTTCTTCCAGCAAGCCCACTTCGCGCAGCAGGCCTCCGGTTTGGGGTGAAAAGCCGGGGTAGTAGAAATGTTTGATCCATCCTTGTGCCGGGCCGCTCATGACGGGAGAGGGCAGTCCATGGCAGCGCTCGGCATATGACTCGGCGGTGAGGTACTCCAGGTTGAGCCAAACCGGTTTTTTGCAATTTTTTTTTGCTTCTTCGCTTTTATTGATTACAAAGTTTGCTACGAAATTTTCTGGTAACTCACAGCCAAACCCTTCCACCCATGCATCGGCCATGGGGAGGCTGTGCAGGCATTCCGGTCGTTCGCTGTGGCTCCAGGGAAGCATCTGCACACCTGCAATGGAATCGGGGGCCATCCACGCCAGGGCACTCGCGTCATCCACCCACAGCCGCACCTGATGGCCCAGCGCACCCAGTTGTCTGGACAGACGCAGCAGAACGCCCAGGTCGCCATGGTTGTCGATGACGCGGCAAAACACATCCCACAGCCAGGGTGGGCTCTGCAAAGCGGCGTTGGAGTCGGGCATGTGTGGAGTATGACAATCGCAATCCCGTAGCCTGCCATGGCCCGCCATGACCGAACCCGATTCCACGCCTTCTGCATCCCCCACTCCCGCACACAGTGCCGAGCTGCTGGCCCAGGTGGCCACTTTGCCCACGTTTCCGGGTGTGTACCGTTATTTCGATGCAGCAGACCAAGTGCTGTATGTAGGCAAGGCCCGCAACCTCAAGCGGCGTGTCTCCAGCTACTTCCAGCGCACGCTGGATGGCACGCGCATTGGGCAGATGGTGAGTCGCATTGTGCGGATGGAAACCACGGTGGTGCGCTCTGAGGCCGAGGCGCTGCTGCTGGAAAACAACCTCATCAAAACCCTGAACCCGAAGTTCAACATCCTGTTCAGGGACGACAAAAGCTACCCCTGCCTGCGTTTGGGCAAACTGCCTGCGGGGGCTTTGGAGCGCGATGCGGCAGAAGACGATGCGTCTGCCTCCGACTACCCCCGCATGTCCTACTACCGGGGTGCGGTGGACAAGCGCCACCAATACTTTGGCCCCTACCCCAGTGCCTGGGCGGTGAAGGAAACCATCCAGCTCATGCAAAAGGTGTTCAGGTTGCGCACCTGCGAAGACACGGTGTTTGCCAACCGAACCCGGCCCTGCCTGCTGTTTCAGATCAAACGCTGCTCGGGGCCGTGTGTGGGCGAGGTGTCGGTGGCCCAGTATGCGCAAGATGTGAACCGGGCGGCGGCTTTCCTCAATGGGGAAACCCAGCAGGTGCTCGAAGATTTGCAGCAGCAAATGATGGCCCATGCCGAAGTGCTGGCCTTCGAGCAAGCGGCCGAAGTGCGCAACCAGGTGGCAGCGTTGTCCAAGGTGCTGCACCAGCAGTCGGTGGATCAGATCAACGACCACGACGTGGACATCATCGCCGTCAAGGTGCATGGCGGAAGGGCCTGTGTGAACCTGGCTATGGTGCGGGGCGGGCGCCACTTGGGCGACCGGGCGTACTTTCCGGCCCATGTGGACGAAGGCACGGCTTGGCTGCGCTCTTTGGAGGATGTGCAGGCAAGTCATGCCGACGCAGACACTGACGCCGACCATGCAGAACGCCAAGCGCCTGCTGCGGCCACGCTGGCTCCTGAGCAGGCCGTGCTGGAAGCCTTCCTGGTGCAGCACTACACCCAGGTACCACCGCCGCCCATCCTGGTGTTGGGTCAAGCGGTGGATGCCAGCCTGATCGAGGCGCTGTCCGAGCAGACCGGCATGCGGCTGCGTGCGGTGCTCAACCCCAGGGAGCACCGCCGCGCCTGGCTGGACATGGCGCAAACCAATGCCGACCTGCAACTCGCCCGCCTGCTGGCGGAAGAAGGCTCGCAACAGGCCAGAACCCGCGCTCTGGCCGATGCACTCGATCTGAGCCTGGACGATCTGGCCACTTTGCGCATGGAGTGTTTCGACATTTCGCACACGGCGGGTGAATCCACACAAGCGTCGTGCGTGGTGTTCGAAAACCATCAGATGCAATCGGCCCAGTACCGCCGTTACAGCATTTCCGATATCACCCCGGGCGACGATTACGCCGCCATGCACCAGGTGCTGCACCGCCGCTACGGCAAGCTGGCGGAGGCGTTGCGCGAATCCGGCGCTGCGCCCAATGGGCAACGCATGCCTGATCTGGTCCTGATCGACGGTGGCAAGGGCCAGGTGGGTGTGGCCCGTGAGGTGTTTGAGACTTTGGGTCTGAACCTGTCGTTGCTGGTGGGCGTGGAAAAAGGCGAAGGCCGCAAGGTGGGCCTGGAAGAGCTGGTGTTTGCCGATGGCCGGGACAAGGTGTACCTGGGCCGCGACTCTGCCGCGTTGATGCTGGTGGCTCAGGTGCGTGATGAAGCCCACCGCTTTGCCATCACCGGCATGCGCGCCCAGCGCGCCCGCACCCGCACGGGTTCCAGCCGGCTGGAGGACATTCCTGGCGTGGGCCCCAAGCGCCGTGCGCGCTTGCTCCAGCGTTTTGGCGGGGTGCGCGGTGTGGCCGATGCCAGTGTGGCCGACTTGCTGTCGGTTGACGGCATTTCGGCCGAGTTGGCCGAGTCGATTTACCGAGCCTTGCATTGATGCGACAGATGCCGTCCAACTTGGTGTATGGAGTGACTGGCGCGGTCGCATAATCCCTGGCATGTTTTTCAACCTCCCAACCCTGCTGACATGGGCGCGCATCGTCGCCATTCCGCTGATCGTGGGCGTGTTCTATTGGGAGTCGTTGAGCTGGCAGGAGCGCAACTTGGTGGCCACGGCCCTGTTCGTGGTGTTCGCCGCCACCGATTGGGCCGATGGCTACCTGGCGCGCAAGTTGAACCAAACCTCGGCGTTCGGTGCGTTCCTGGACCCGGTGGCTGACAAATTCCTGGTGTGTGCCAGCTTGCTGGTGCTGGTGCACCTGGGGCGGGCCGATGTGTTCGTGGCCCTCATCATCATTGGGCGGGAAATTGCCATTTCGTCGCTGCGCGAGTGGATGGCCATCATCGGAGCCACCCGCAGCGTGGCAGTGCACATGGTGGGCAAGCTCAAAACCACGGTGCAAATGCTGGCCATCCCGTTTCTGCTCTACAACGGCACGCTGCCCGGTGGCTTGAACACGGCGGTGTGGGGGCAGTGGCTCATCTGGTTGTCGGCGGTGCTCACGGTGTGGTCCATGGTGTACTACTTGCGCAAGGCCATCCCTGAAATTCGGGCACGGGCCCGCTGATCCATGCTTTCCAAATCTTCGTGGCCGGGTACCTGGCTGCAGGCCATGCCTGCGGTGTTTGTGCTGATCTGGAGTACCGGATTCATTGTGGCGCGCTACGGCATGCCACATGCCCCGCCCTTTACCTTTCTAGCTTGGCGGTATGCGCTGTCGGTGGCTTGCTTTGGTGTTTGGATTGCGTGGGCAAGGGTGCGTTGGCCGACCACCCGTGTGCAGTGGATGCATTTGGCCGTGACGGGGGTGCTCATGCATGCCGGTTATCTGGGCGGTGTTTGGGCGGCGGTGAAGGCCGGTATGGGGTCAGGTCTGTCGGCGCTGGTGGTCGGACTTCAGCCGGTGTTGACCGCCATTTGGCTGGCGGGTACTGGTTCCCGTGTGTCGGCACGCCAATGGTCCGGATTGAGCCTGGGGTTTGTGGGGTTGGCCTTGGTGGTGTCCCGCAAATTCACCGCGGGCGGGCCAGGTGACACCGCCAACTGGATCAACCTCGCCTTTGCAGTGGGTGCGCTGCTCTGCATCACCTGCGGCACGTTGTATCAAAAGCGGTTTGTTCAGCCTTGTGATGTGCGTTCGGCCAACACGGTCCAGTTGATGGCCGCGTTGCTGTGCACATTGCCAGTGGCTTGGCTGGAGGCGGAGCCCCTGCAGCTTCATCCGGAATTGGCGGGGGCGATGGCGTGGTCGGTACTCGGTTTGACCATGGGCGGTAGCTCGTTGCTGTACCTGCTCATTCAGCGAGGTGCGGCGGCTTCTGTCAGCAGTCTCATGTACCTGGTTCCGCCTTGTACGGCGGTCATTGCCTGGTTGCTGTTTGACGAACCGGTCACTGGGGTGACGGTGTTGGGCACGGTCCTCACGGCGATGGGGGTCGGGTTGGTGGTGCGGGGGCCAACTGCTGGTAAACCCCAATCGTGAACACACTAGAATGCGCGTCCGTCCAGAATTTATGCGCCATAGCGAGAGGGGTGAATAGACCCGCTACGATGCGCCACTACAACGAAAAGCCAACAAAAAAGGAACACCTGTGAACAAGACTGAACTCATCGAGCACATTGCCAACGATGCCGACATTCCCAAGGCTGCTGCAACGCGCGCCTTGGACGCTGCGTTGGCTGCCATTGCTGCCACTTTGAAAGAAGGCGGCTCGGTGTCGCTGGTTGGATTCGGCACGTTTGAAGTGGGTCAGCGCGCTGCTCGTGCAGGTCGTAACCCCCGTACTGGACAATCGATTAAAATAGAATCTGCCAAAGTGCCCAAGTTCAGGGCAGGCAAAGCATTGAAAGACGCGGTCAACTGATTGTCCGCGTCAGAAATCCGGAGGGGTGCTTAGCTCAGTTGGTAGAGCGGCGCCCTTACAAGGCGTAGGTCGGGGGTTCGAACCCCTCAGCACCCACCAAAATCCCTCCGTTTATCATTTGACTCAAGGCGAACTGTGGTTCGCCTTTTTTCTGTCCATTTCATTGACTTGGTGTCCCAAAGGTTCACATGTTTGATTTCATCCGCAACAACACCCGCTTAATGGGGTTCATGCTGACGTTGCTCATCGTGCCTGCTTTTGTGATGGTAGGGGTGGATGGTTACCGCAAATTCGACCGCGGCGAGGTCGTCGCCAGTGTCGCCGGGAAGTCCATTACCCGGGCAGAGTGGGATACAGCGCATCGAACCATGGTGGACCGAATGCGAGCCCAGCAACCTACCCTGAATGTGAAAGCGTTTGACACGGAGGAAGCCCGTTATGCCACGCTGGAAAACCTGGTCCGCGAGCGCGTGTTGCAAGCGACTGCCCAAGCAGACCGGCTGTTGACTAGTAATCAGCGTGTGGCGGTTGAGTTGCAACGTGATCAAGTGATTGCATCATTGCGCAAACCGGATGGCTCCATTGATATGGCCCGTTACGAGCAACTTCTGGCAGCACAGGGCATGTCCCCGGCGTCATATGAAGCATCAATTAGAGCGAAGCTGTCTGCTGATCAGGTGCTTGGTGGAGTTTCTGGTTCTGGTTTGGTGGTTTCTGCTGCGGCTAAAGCTTCTTTGGATGCATTTTTCGAACGTCGTCAGGTGCAGTGGACCCGATTCGAAGCGGTCAAACAGTTGCCTAAAGTGCAGCTGACGGATGCAGACTTAACCGCCTATTACGAAAAAAATCAGGAGCAATTCAAGCAGTCTGAGCAGGTGGACGTGGAATATGTGGTGTTGGATTTGGCGGCAGTTGTGGCAAATCTGAAGCTGTCTGATGCGGACATTCGTTCTTACTACGAACAGAACCAACCCATTTACAGCACAGCGGAAGAGCGTCGTGCCAGCCACATTCTCATCAACGCTCCAAAGAGTGCTCCGGCAGCTGACCGCGATGCGGCCAAGGTCAAAGCGCAAGACTTGCAGCAGCAAGTCAAGCAAGCACCTGCCAAATTTGCCGAGCTGGCCAAAAAACACTCCCAAGATCCAGGCTCTGCGGCGCAGGGTGGGGATTTGTCCTTTTTTCAGCGTGGCGCCATGGTCAAGCCGTTTGAAGAAGCCGCTTTTGGTCTGAAGAAGGGTGAGGTTTCAGAGGTGGTGGAAACGGACTTTGGTTTCCATGTCATCCTGTTGACGGATATCAAGCCCGCCGTTGCACGGCCCTTCGAATCTGTGAAGGCAGAAATCGCAGAGCTGCTGAAAAAGCAACAAGCGCAGCGTGAGTTTGCTGAGAAGGCAGAACTCTTCGGAAATTTGGTGTACGAGCAAGCGGAAACCTTCCAGCCTGTGGTGGACAAACTAAAAATTGCGGTGCAATCCGCCAAAGGCCTGAGCCGCGTGGCTGCTTCAGGGACAAAAGGGGTGTTGGCGAGTCCTAAATTCCTGGAAACCGTGTTTTCCAGTGACGCAATCGCCAAAAAGCGCAACTCTGAAGCGTTGGAGCTGGGCGCCAATCAATTGGTGTCGGTTCGGGTGACACAACATCAACCAGCTCAAGTCTTGCCATTGGAGAAGGTCAAGGCGGCGGTACGTGGCGCACTCTTGAACGAGCGTGCTGCTGAGATGGCACGCACGGAAGGCGAAAAGGCGCTGGCCCAATGGAAAGCCAACGGGACGAAATTGTCAGCGTCTGCAGTAGTATCTCGCAGCAAACCAGATGGACTCACTCCACCTGAGTTAGCAGCAGTATTAAGTGCTAATGCATCCAGCGACCCCGTATGGCTTGGCGTCAGTTTGGGTTCTGCAGGATATACCGTTCTAAAAGTGGAAAAAGTGCTGCCCCGCGATGTGCCCTCTCCGGAGGTTGCCAAACAGGAAAACCAACAGTACGAACAATGGTGGACTTCAGCAGAAGCACAAGCTTATTACTTGACTTTGCAAAAACGCTTCAAGGTAGGTATCAAGGTTAATGGGCTGCTGCCGGTTCAGTAGACAGTCGCATCAAGGCTAAGGGCCTACAGACCAAACAGTATTTGCGAGCGGTTTTACCAGACCGTCCAGAATGAGTTTTACGCCAGCGCCTTTCGGCGCAAGCTGTACTTCTCATTGGAGCAGGTTCACAGGCTATTTTTTTTCAAAAGGTGAACCCACCAGCTTCTGCCCCGCTTGAATGCCGCGTTTGGCAAACCAGCCTTGGTTCATTTCCAACACATAGCGCACCGGTTTGGTGGAGCAGTGGGAGTCCAGTGTCTGCGGCTTCATGTCAGCCAAATTCACGATGGTGCCGTCATCTGCCACGAAAGCCGCTGTCAGTGGCAACAAGGTGTTTTTCATCCAGAAACATTGGCCGGCAGGTGCTTCGAATACAAACAGCATGCCCTCATTGGTGGGCATGTCGCGCCGGTGCATCAACCCGGTGGATCGCTGGTCGGGGGTGACGGCGACTTGCGCCCGGATGATGTGCATACCCGCCTGGAGGGACACCATGGGCAACCCGTTTTGGGGTTGCTCCTGTGCCAGGGTGGCGGGGAGTTGCATGGACCACCACCCCAGCAGAACGAGCAGCCCTTGCGCCAGCCCATGTCTTGCGCATGAAAGGTCGAAAAAACGGGAAAAAAGAGAGGGGTGCTGAGCCGAATTCATGCCTTCATCCTACCTACAATGGGTTAAAAGGTCCGCCTGTGGGCGGCTTGTTCATTCGGAGACTCTACCCATGTTCCAGCACGTCCGCATTCCTGCCGATGGCCAACCCATTACTGCCTCGGCCGATGGCACGCTGAATGTTCCGCACAACCCCATCATTCCGTTCATCGAAGGCGATGGCGTGGGGGTGGACGTCAGCCCCGTGATGCGCAGCGTGGTCGATGCCGCGGTGGCCAGAGCCTACGGTGGTTTCCGCCAAATCCATTGGATGGAGATTTACGCCGGCGAAAAAGCCACCCGCCTGTATGGCCCCGACGTGTGGCTGCCTGACGAAACCGTGGCTGCCGTGCGCGACTACCTGGTGTCCATCAAAGGCCCACTCACCACGCCGGTGGGGGGCGGCATCCGTTCCCTGAATGTGGCGCTGCGCCAGGAATTGGACTTGTACGTTTGCCTGCGCCCCATCCGCTATTTCAAGGGCGTGCCCAGCCCATTGAAAGAACCGCACAAAACCAACATGGTGGTGTTCCGTGAGAACTCCGAAGACATTTACGCCGGCATTGAGTACGAGGCCGGTTCAGAAAAAGCCAAAAAGTTCATTGCCTTCCTGACCGAAGAAATGGGCGAACGGAAAATCCGATTCCCTGCCACCTCCGGGGTGGGCGTCAAGCCGGTGTCCCGCGAGGGCACCGAGCGCCTCATGCGCAAGGCCATCCAGTACGCCATCGACCACGACAAGCCCAGCGTCACCATCGTGCACAAAGGCAACATCATGAAGTTCACTGAAGGTGCTTTCCGCGACTGGGCCTACGCGGTGGCGTTGAACGAATTTGGTGGCGAGCTGGTGGATGGTGGCCCTTGGTGCAAGGTGCGCAACCCGAACACGGGGCGCGACATCGTCATCAAAGACAGCATCACCGATGCGTTTTTGCAGCAGGTGCTGATGCGCCCGACGGAATACAGCGTGATTGCCACGCTGAATTTGAACGGTGACTACATTTCCGACGCGGTGGCTGCCCAAGTGGGCGGTATTGGCATTGCGCCAGGGGCCAATTTGTCGAACACCGTAGCCATGTTTGAAGCCACCCACGGCACCGCCCCACGTTATGCGGGGAAAGACTACGTCAACCCGGGCTCGGTCATCCTGTCAGCCGAGATGATGCTGCGGCACATGGGCTGGACGGAGGCGGCCGACCTCATCATCCGCGCCATGGAGCGGGCCATTCAGTCCAAACAGGTGACCTACGACTTTGCCCGCATGATGGATGGTGCGGTGCAGGTGAGCTGCTCGGGTTTTGGCCGGGTGATGATCGAGCAGATGGATGCCTGAGCATGCGGTTTCTCTGCCGTGGATAGAATGATTTTCATGGTTACCAAGACACCCCGAACCCGGCCCTTGCCTCCTGGTGGTGGCGACTCGGGCGCTGCCGTGCTGGAACGTCAGGCCCAGCGCACGCAGCCGCCCTCCATGCACCATGTGGTGCTGTTGAACGACGACTTCACCCCCATGGAATTTGTGGTGTTGGTGTTGCAGGAGTTCTTCAACAAGGACCGTGAATCCGCCACCCAGATCATGCTGAAAATCCACCTGGAAGGGCGGGGCGTGTGTGGCGTGTTTCCGCGCGACATTGCCGCCACCAAGGTCGATCAAGTGTTGGGCGCAGCCCGACAGGCTGGGCACCCGTTGCAATGTGTGCACGAGCCCATTGAATGACCGGGTTTCAGCCCAATTTGCATGTTGGTCAGTTTGAAAGACTTCCAGTCTCCACCCCCAGCCTTTAGGAAAAGCCCATGATTGCCCAGGAACTTGAAGTCAGCTTGCACATGGCCTTTGTCGAGGCCCGCCAGCAACGGCACGAATTCATCACCGTCGAGCACTTGCTGCTCGCGTTGCTCGACAACCCCAGCGCAGCCGAAGTGCTGCGCGCCTGCTCGGCCAACATCGAAGACCTGCGCAAGGCACTGTCCACCTTCATCAAGGACAACACGCCCCAGGTGGCGGGTTCCGACGAGGTGGACACCCAGCCCACACTGGGTTTTCAGCGCGTCATTCAACGGGCCATCATGCATGTGCAGTCCACCGGCAGTGGCAAAAAGGAAGTGACCGGCGCCAATGTGCTGGTGGCCATTTTTGGTGAGAAGGACTCCCACGCTGTGTACTACCTGCACCAGCAGGGCGTGACACGGCTGGATGTGGTCAATTTCATCGCCCACGGTATCCGCAAGTCCGATCCGCAAGAGCCCGCCAAGTCCAATGACAGCGCACCAGAGGCGGAGGAGCAGGGCGAGAAGGGCAACGAAAAGGCCTCGCCACTGGAGCAGTTCACCCAGAACCTGAACCAGGCCGCCAAAGACGGAAAAATCGACCCTCTCATTGGCCGCGATTACGAGGTGGAGCGGGTCATTCAAATTCTGTGCCGCCGCCGCAAGAACAACCCGCTGCTGGTGGGAGAGGCCGGCGTGGGCAAGACGGCCATTGCCGAAGGTCTGGCCTGGCGCATCACGCAAGGTACCGTGCCCGAGGTGCTGGCCGAAGCCAATGTGTATTCTTTGGACATGGGTGCCTTGCTGGCCGGTACCAAGTACCGGGGGGATTTTGAGCAGCGCCTCAAGGGCGTGCTCAAAACCCTGAAGGACAAGCCCCACGCCATTTTGTTCATCGATGAAATTCACACCCTCATCGGTGCAGGTGCCGCCTCTGGCGGCACCTTGGATGCCTCCAACCTACTCAAACCGGCACTGTCCAGTGGCCAGCTCAAGTGCATTGGTGCCACCACCTTCACCGAGTACCGGGGTATTTTCGAGAAAGACGCGGCCCTGTCCCGCCGTTTCCAGAAGGTGGATGTGGTGGAGCCGACGGTCGAGCAGACCATCGACATCCTCAAAGGCCTGAAGTCGCGCTTCGAGGAGCACCACAACGTCAAATACGCCGTGGCGGCCCTGCAGGCAGCGGCCGAGCTCAGCGCCAAATACATCAACGACCGCCATTTGCCCGACAAGGCCATTGACGTGATTGACGAGGCGGGTGCTGCTCAGCGGGTGCTACCAGCTTCGAAGCGGAAAAAGACCATCAGCAAAGCGGAAGTGGAAGAAATCGTTGCAAAAATTGCACGGATTCCTCCCGCCAATGTGTCCAACGACGACCGCGGCAAGCTCAAGACGCTGGAGCGCGACCTCAAGAGCGTGGTGTTTGGCCAGGACAAAGCGCTGGAGGTCTTGGCCTCCAGCGTGAAAATGGCCCGCTCAGGATTGGGCAAGGGCGACAAGCCGATTGGTGCCTTCCTGTTCAGCGGCCCCACCGGCGTCGGCAAGACCGAAGCCGCCAAGCAGCTGGCCTACATCATGGGCATTGAGCTGCTGCGCTTTGACATGTCGGAATACATGGAGCGCCACGCCGTCAGCCGCCTGATTGGCGCGCCTCCCGGCTATGTGGGTTTTGATCAGGGTGGTTTGCTGACCGAAGCCGTCACCAAAAAGCCCCACTGCGTGCTGCTGCTGGACGAAATTGAAAAAGCCCACCCCGACATCTTCAACGTGCTGTTGCAGGTGATGGACCACGGCACCCTGACCGACAACAACGGGCGCAAGGCCGACTTCCGCAACGTCATCGTCATCATGACGACCAACGCGGGCGCCGAGACCATGAACAAAGCCACCATTGGTTTCACCACCGAGCGCCAGGCGGGTGACGAGATGGCCGACATCAAGCGGCTGTTCACCCCCGAGTTCCGCAACCGGCTGGATGCCATTGTGGGCTTCAAGGCGCTGGACGAACAGATCATCCTGCGGGTGGTGGACAAGTTCCTGCTGCAGTTGGAAACCCAATTGGGCGAGAAGAAAGTGGAGGTCACCTTCACCGATGCGCTGCGCCAGTACCTGGCCAAGAAGGGGTTCGATCCGCTCATGGGCGCCCGGCCCATGCAACGTCTCATTCAGGACACCATTCGCCGCGCTTTGGCCGACGAGCTGCTGTTTGGTCGGCTGACCGAAGGCGGGCGACTCAACGTGGATTGGGTGGTCGCCAAGGATGACAAAGGTGTGGAGACGGGTGACGTCAAGCTGGACATTTCACCTTTGCCCAAAAAGGCCGACAAAGCCAAACCGGAAGAAGCGGTGGCTGACTGACCGGGTAGGGCGTTTTCAGCGTGCTACCCAGCCCCAGTCAGGTCCATCACTGGGCCAAGAATCTGCGCCTGACTCTGGGGCTGCTGGTGCTTTGGGCTGGCGTCACGTTCGGGGTTGCGTTTTTTGCCCGTGATCTGAGTTTCCGTTTCTTCGGTTGGCCGTTCAGCTATTGGATGGCGGCCCAGGGGGCGCTGACGCTGTATGTGGCCATGGTGGGTGTCTACGCCCGCACCATGGACGACATGGATGACGCCCACGGCCTGGCCGATGACAAGCCGGAGGCCTGATGGCACAGGGCACGCCTCCGACGGGTGGTTTCTTGGCGCAAATTCACCGGGTGTATGGGCGCTATACCCTGGGGTTTTTAGGCTTTGTGGCTGCGCTGGCAGTGGCTGAGCAAATGGGGCTGCCCCGGGAATGGATCGGCTTTTTGTTCCTGGTCTTCACCGTCGCGGTGTACGGGGGCATTGGCATCATGTGCCGCACCACCGACCCCGTGGAGTTTTATGTCGCGGGTCGACGCATTCCTGCGCTGTACAACGGGTTGGACACCCGGGCCGACTGGATGTCTGCGGCGTCGTTCATTGGATTGGCGGGAACCCTTTACCTGTCTGGTTATGCCGGGTTGGCATTTGTGCTGGGTTGGACCGGCGGGTTTTGCCTGGTGGCCCTGCTGCTGGCGCCCTATCTGCGCAAATTCGGGCAGTTCACGGTGCCTGATTTTCTGGGCGATCGCTATGGCGGCCACTGGCCACGCCTGATGGGCGTGGCCGCCACGGTATTGGTTTCATTCATCTATGTGGTGGCCCAGATTTATGGTGTGGGTCTCATCACCTCGCGTTTGCTGGGCGTGGCGTTTGAGCTGGGTATTTTTCTGGGCCTGGGTGGGGTGTTGGTGTGCTCTTTTTTGGGGGGTATGCGCGCAGTTACTTGGACGCAGGTGGCGCAGTACATCGTCATCATCGTGGCGTACCTCATTCCGGTGGTATGGCTCAGCGTCAAGCAAACCGGGGTACCTGTGCCGCAGGCAATGTATGGGTACCAGCTGGAGAAGGTGGGCGCTTTGGAGCTGGACCTGAAGCTGGATACCCGGGAGCTGGAGGTGCGGCAATCGTTTGTGGACCGGGGCGTGGAACTGGAGCGGAAGTTGTCCAACCCGGCTGCTGCGCTGGTAGCCGAGCGCATGGAGCTGGAAGCACGGGTTCAAGAGTTGCGATCCAGTAATGCCTCCCAAAAGGAGCAGGTGCTGGCCGAAAAAGCGCTCTCTCGGTTGCCCAGGGAGCCTGAGTTGGCCGCGGCTCGATGGAAGGCGGAGTTGGCAGAGGTGGAGATCAAAGCCAAACCGCTGAACGGCATGCTGCCTCAGGCGCAGCAATACGCAGGGGACCCGACGGGCGAGCCGGAAGAGCGGCTGCAGTTCAACCAGTCCCGCAACAATTTTCT
>Ga0228698_1000246_pt1 | contig 46836 bp, 39 predicted proteins | sample McNCre117_Aug_MG_FD_178015 | JGI IMG/M metagenome (GOLD analysis project Ga0228698, IMG submission 178015) | Freshwater microbial communities from McNutts Creek, Athens, Georgia, United States - 1-17_Aug_MG | ecosystem: Environmental > Aquatic > Freshwater > Creek | place: USA: Georgia... | reverse complement strand
TATTTCCGTACCCATTGGATCGCGGAGACCGCATGCGGATTTCAAGACTGCTCGCTGCATGCGCGCGGGACTATGATGTCACATTCGTTGGCCCAAAGCCGCACGACTGCAAAGATCCTGTTCTTCCCCCATCTGTCAGCAAGGCCGTGTTGTTCGAGACGTCGGGAATAATTCCGGCTGATCCTGCTTTATTTTGGAAAGCCTTGCGTACTGGTATAGGACTGCCAATGGGTAGCAGTTTTGTAAAACGCCTCCGTTTTTTGCATGCATTAAATGATTTAGACTTGAATTCATTTGACGTCATATGGGCAGAGCGCACAGAAGTTGGTATGTTTTTTAGTGGCCAGCGCGAGCGCACGGTGGTTGATTACGATGACATCACCCATCGCAAGTTACATCGGCTTTTGTCTATACAAAAAACATCAATCCGTCGACTCCACACGAGGTATCAAGTAGAGATTTATCGGCATGCAGAGTTAAAGCGTTTCAGCGGTTACAACCATATTGTTGTTTGCTCGGACGAAGACCGAAGTTACCTTGAACGTAACGGTGTCGGACCAGTGTGGGTGGTACCCAATGGAGTTTCCTTGAACGTAACAGAAAGGGCGGGAACCACAAGGAAACCTGGTAAGCCCCTTCGTGCAGTTTTCCTCGGAAATATGGCACATGCGCCGAATATGGACGCCCTTCGATACTGCGCTGAAGAAATTCTTCCTTCATCGAAGTCCGTAGTGGAAAGTATGGATGTAATTGGCGCAAATGTTCCACCTGAAGTTGCTTTGAAGTACCAAGGAATTGTAAATTTCCGCGGATTCGTAGACGATATTGGGGAAGCACTCAGACAATACGATGTGATGTTGGCGCCATTAAGATACGGAAGCGGCACAAAACTAAAACTGCTCGATGCGATGGCCGCAAATCTGCCAATTGTCACTACCGACGTAGGAGCCGAGGGCCTATTGCTAGCTGATGGCGTATCTGCGCTCATTGCCAATTCAAGAACGGAAACTCTAGCAGCTCTTGAACAATTGGCGAACGACCCAGAACTTGGAATCGAGATTGCCGCTCGAGCGCGTAAATTAATTGACGAGCATTTTCTTTGGTCCGCGGTGGAGCGTGACGTAGCTAATCGCTTGCAATCCATCGAAGATAAATAAAGCAATCAAGTCTAGTAATTCGTTATGACAATGTCTTAGTTTGACCTAAACGACAATAGCTCAGACGGTTAATTTCGGATACACATTTCGATAAATATCGTCTGCACAATAAATCAGGGGACATCTTCTGAGCTACCGATAAGGTAGCTGTTGGCATATGAGTCTGGCTCCGCCCAAAAAATGTAACGTGGCTTTACGAGTTAAATTGACTTACTAGAGTCAACCCGCTAGCCGTAAATTGTGGACTTATAGAGAAAATAAATTGGCCACGTCATCATGAGCAATCAGACACATAAAAAATGTCAGTGAAGGATTAAGCATCATGACCAGTACGTGGAAATTACGTGGTTGGTGCTGCAAAGTGTTGATAAACTTTAGTACGGTTCAAAAAATGCTGGTTATTTCCATTGAAAGATCAGACATACGATGCCATTCATATGTATCAAATTTTTTGATGGCGCGCCAGTAATTGAACTACGCATTTTTATCTGTTGAAAGCCGCGAGTCAGTGTTTTAATGCTAACAAATACGGTAAGATTTTTACAGAGTCAACTTCAAACTAAAAGCATCAAATGATCATTGACGCGAACGACCCAATAACGTTAAGTTTACAGCCCGCAGACATTTGCATTATTGGCTCCGGAGCCGCCGGCATCACAATTGCACTAGAATTGATTGATAGTGGGTTAAATGTAGTTTTAATTGAATCTGGTAATTTTAAATCAGATGCAAAAACACAAGCACTATATAAAGGAAGCGTTGCAGATGAAAATCTGCACAGCCCGCCAGACAAATACCGGCAACGTTCATTCGGCGGCTCCACTGCCATATGGGGTGGTAGATGCATGCCATTTGATCCAATCGATTTTGAATTCAGGCCCGATATGCCTGAGAGTGGCTGGCCATTTTCGATCGACGCGCTTACTCCTTACTACCCGCGCGCCAACAAACTGTGCGAAGCTGGATCTTTCGAATATGTTTCAGAGCGAGCGTTCGAAGACCCTATAGACCCCATAATGAAGGGGTTTCAAAATATTAATTTCTCTACAAATACACTGGAACGATTTAGTTGTCCGACAAACTTCGGCAAAAGATACGTAAACAAATTAGCAAATGCAAAGAATATTCGAGTAGTTTTAAACTGCAACGTTACCTCTATTGAGTTAGCAACCGGAACTAAATACGTTGATTATCTCAACGCCAGCACTTTAAGCGGAAAGCGTTTTCGTATAAGCGCCCGCAAATTCATTATTGCGGCAGGCGGATTAGAAACCACTCGCTTATTATTAGCGAGCAGAAGCCAAAAGGCCAACGGAATCGGAAATGAATTCGATCAAGTTGGCCGTTATTACATGTGCCATATCGCTGGCACTATTGGCACACTACGCTTCCACGGTGGTGGGGAAACTGTTCATCACGGTTACGATATTTCAAAAGAAGGCATATATTGCAGGCAGCGGATCGCCTTAAAACCAGCGCTACAAAGAAATTTGGGCATAGGTAATTTTATTGCTCGCCTTCACCATCCTCGAATTACTAATCCTGACCACGGAAGTTCCATTCTCTCTTTATTATTTCTCGCCAAGCATTTGATACCATACGAATACGCAAAACGTTTACATGACGGCGTCAAAGTATCTACTTCGGCATGGTTCAAACATATTCGTAATGTTATTTTTAGACCATTTGATGCAATCAGTTTCGCGCTTCACATATTGAGAGACAGGAAGCTATCCGCGCGAAAATTTCCCTCAATTATTATAAAATCACCTGGTGGTATATACAGCATAGATTTCCACGCAGAGCAAGCGCCCAATCCAGCTAGCAGGGTGACAATCAACCCTAATGAGTTAGACCATTTGGGCATGCCAAAGCTCCATATAGACTGGCGGCATTTGCCAAAAGACGAAGAAACGGTTAAAAAAGCGCTCGCGTTATTAGCAAAAGATATTTTGGAAAGTGGTATAGGAGAACTTGAATACTCTGAGGATGAGGTCATTCGGGAGATCACGCGGTATGGTGCATACGGTGGCCATCACATCGGTACTACTCGTATGGGGAAAGATCCGGAGAGAAGTGTCGTTGATCCTAATTGTCGGGTCCATTCGACCGAAAATCTCTACATTGCAAGTTCATCAGTGTTCCCAACTTCGAGTCAAGCAAATCCCACGTTAACCATTGTGGCTCTTTCACTTCGACTCGCGAACCACATTAAATATATCGAGGGATTGGTCTGAAAATTATTCGACTACAAAATAATAAAGTCACAGACAACAGGAATTCACTCAATAGGCTTTAATAATGACTAAACGCGTTCTGGTTTTTGGTGGAACTGGTTTTATTGGTAGTAAAGTATGCGCCCATTTGGCGAATACGGGATGGGCTGAACCTGTTGCCGTTAGCAGAAACTCAAATAGAGGATTTGAAGGTGAATACACGCATTTGACTTGTAATTTATCGGACGAAAAATCAGTTATGTCCGTTTTAAAAGATGCGGATGCAATTGTTAATTGCACTACAGGCAACGCATCTTCCATTATTGCCAATTCCAAAGTTTTAGCAGCTTGCCTGGTAAATTCGAATAAGCAATTAATTCATTTAAGTAGTCAAGCCGTCTATGGGAGTGCGCAGGGCACTGTGACTGAGGACGATTCTTTACTGGGTGATTTAGACCCCTACTCCCACGCCAAAGCGCATGCAGAGGAAATTCTCTCGACGAATTCGAATACTATATTCTTGAGACCGGGTATAGTTTATGGCCCGGGTGGCAACCAATGGACTACTGCTATCGGACATCTGCTTAAGGCCAAACGTCTCGGTGATCTTGGATCGCATGGCGATGGTGTGTGTAATCTAGTTTATGTCGACGACGTTGCGGAAGCTGTTACATCAGCATTAAAACTAGACGTAAATAATCCTTGCGCATTTAACTTATCAAACGTTGAGTCATTCACATGGAATGACTATCTTTGCGAGTACGCGCTAGCATTAAATGCTGTTCCTATTAAGCGCGTCGGAGATTTAAGACTAAAATTGGAATCAAAGGTTTTCAGCTTCACATTAAAAGCGGTTGAAAAAATAATTGGCACATACAATTTCCAACGGCTTAGCCTCCCTTATGCCATTCGTCCTTCATTTATAAGTCTTTGCCAACAGAATCTCGCATTAGACAGTAGTCGCGCAACGAAAGATTTAAATATAAATTGGACAGAAAATAAAATTGGCATCAAAAAAAGCGCAGATTGGTTTAATCAATTATTTAAATAAAGCGCTTTGTTAGCCGTCCTAAATTTCAAATTAAGAATCGACCTGGTATTTACTGCCCCTGACCTGCCGGATTTCTTCGGAAAAATCTCAACTTGACTCTCCGGTCTCCGTTGATAAATCGTTCTTCAAGCCTGAGATGAGCTCCGCCGGTGTGCGGTAGTTCAAACTCGAATGCGGACGAATGTGATTGTAGTGACGCTGCCAGTCCTGAATGGTCACCCTGACGTCAACGCAGTTGTAAAACGTGGTGTCGAGGCCCTCAGGAACCTTAACGAAAAGCCCCACTAAACCAGTCAAATCCAAAGTCATCAAACATAGCCGCTAAGGATTCCACACAGGCTCTATGCGACGAGAACAAGAAAATTGGTCGGAGGTCGAATATCAAAAAATTGGGAGACTTGATCGAGTCAAGACATTGCCTTCGTAGTCCTTCGGCGAGCCAACCAAATCGAACAACTTTCCCTTATTTACTAGGGGCATGACAAAGGGTTTGCCGCAGTCGCATAACACACAAAGTGATTGTAAGTGACCTGCCCAAAACCACTAGTTGGTGTGCCAGTCGCAGTCGCAGTCATTTGATTCGCGGCGTTTGCATAAACGGAGGCAGGTGGTGACCAAGCCCAACCCACGTAAGATATCCCGGACGTATCAAACTGGTGGAGCCAGGTTGTAACAAATGGCGCCGTTGTCACGGAAGTATTGGCATCGCCAAACTCAGTAACTATAACGGGGTAACCGCCTGCGATAATCTGCTGAGCTGCAGCCAGTGAGCCATTATTGTTTAAAACATTGTACGCCGCCGTTCCGAAAGCAGCGCCATATGCCGGATATGTGTGCCAAGCCGCTGCGATTTGCGGAGTCCAAGTTCCGGTGTACCCCGACGGTGCTGTACTATCAGATGGTATATTGGCCAACCAGCCAGTGTTATCACTACACCAGTTGACGGTACCAATCAAAATGACATTCGACGCACCTGTGGCACGAATAGTTGATATTAAAGTATTCCAACCAGCCAATTGGTAACTGTGGGCAACAGCCGAATACTGACTTCCCCCTGCGCCCCCAGCATAGTAAGTACTTGCGGTCAACCCTGCGGTAAGCTGTGCATCTGTCGCGCCGAAAACATATGGCTCATTAAACGGCTCAAACATTACGTTAGGATAAGCCTTGAATGTAGTTGCAACAGACTGCCAGAAGCGTACAGAGTTGTCTGTATTTGCCATCTGGTCTTGGTCAAACGGACAGTAATTGCTAGGAGCACTCCAATGCAAGTCCAAGATAACGTAAAAGCCTGCAGCCGTCGCTGCAGTAACTGCTTGTGCCACGTCAGCACGGTAAGTACCCTTAGGATCTGGATTGATCGTAGCGTTTACCCCTTGCCCTCTAAAATTCATCACATCAACACAACTGCCGCTGGAACCATTGGCATTCCAAGAAGCCTCGTTAAGAGGAATTCGCACTACGTTAGCCTGCCATGTAGAGAAATAGCTGAAGTTGGGATACCCATTACTAGTCCCCAATTGCGTCCCCCAATCGGTAGCCGTTGATGTGGCTAGACCTTCGATAGGTGCGTACTCCAACCCGGCCAAATTGAAACCGGTAAACTTAATGGTTTGACCACTGCCGTCTACAAAACGGCCACCGTTGTTAACTCCCCCGGTTGCACTAACCTTAACAGATAAAGCAGAGCCAGATCGCACCCCGCTAACACCATAGGATGACTGGTAGACCTGGGTTGTAACCGTGCCAGCGGCATTGCTGGTCGCCGCGCTGCCGCTGCTGCCACCGCCGCCACACGAACAGATTGCGAGTGAAAATAAAAATCGTACGGCGATTTGACTTGCGGAGTAGAGCTTAATTTTCATAACCGACGCAACGCCATTTGATGAAGAGTTTATATTACAGCATTCATGAGTTGAATACTGTAGCGCATTGTAGCATCAGCCTTTTTTTAATATAAATTGTTACACATTGAGGTTTGCAAATGTAGAGGTAATTGGTCTACCAATGAAATACTGCGCCCGGCTATTTAAGTGCCGCATACTCCTTATGCCGCCCGCCCCAGAGAATAGATAGTTTGCCTACATTCGCGCATACACGCGTGAGCCAATGCGCTGCGTGGTGCAAGCCAAACGGAAGAGTTCCCAACGTCAAAACGATCGCAACAGCGGCTTGCATACCCGCCAGCAAAAAAAAACGTACCTTTCTAGCAAGGGTTACATGCCCATATCTTCCCAACATCGTCTTTCTTGCGAACTCCTGTCCTCCACCTAGCGCACGCTGCATTAACCACTCAATAGAAAGACGCGACCGCTCGACTGGCTCTTGGACAGTTGCTTCATCGTTCCAGACTATATGGGCGCCATTAGCTACCATCCTGACCAACAAATCTCCATCCTCTCCGGCCATCAGACCATAGCGCTCATCAAATGGCCCTGCCAGCGCTCGCAACGGTTCACCCCGCAAAATCAAGTTACCAAACCGCATTCGATTTAATGGAACAACGGATCCCGTCGGCAGACGTGGGAAGTCGTAGAACTTACCACGGCGGATCCACGTGGGCGCATCATCGGGAACAACGGGTATCACTGGGCCCAACACGCCATCGGCGTTATTGTTGACCGCGAACTCAAATAAATCCTGCAGCCAAGTCTTAGGCGCTCGCTCATCATCGTCGATAAATGCCAGCCAATCGCCTATCGCAAGCGACACCGTTCTGTTTCGGGTGCGTGCGATATTCCGCTCCGACTGAATGTCGTAAACAACAAGGAAACCAGGGTTCGACTCAATAAATCGAGTCACCACTTGCATGGCTGAACCTTGAACGTCGTTGTCTACCACCGTAACCTGATGGGGCAATAACGATTGCGAGGCCAAGTCACCAAGCACGAGCGCAAGTCGATCTAGACGCTTAAAGGTAGCGATACAAACTGAAATTTTCATATTTATCTCATCTTCAATCGGTTAGGCGACGGCGCAAACTTGAACATGGCTTCTCTATATATATATATATCAACCAAGAAATCAATAAAGAGATCGGGAAACTTATAATTACGCGCAATGAAACTGATTCAATGTGTAAAGCATCAGCCACCCAAAAAATAACTGCAAAATGAACCAAGTACAAGGAATATGATAAACGGCCTAAAAATTCGAGATAACGCGAATTCAACCAACGAAAAACCACCCACTGAGGATACAGAACAGCCAAATAAACAATACCCATTAAACTAATGCCTTGTATCGTATATCGAATGCTTTCTCTAAATATCTCCCCTCTAAACACCAAGGTAAATAAAATTCCAGTCAACGCGAGAAAAAAAACCATGTGGGAGTATTTCTTATCCATACCCATGGGAGCGTCCAAAATTGGATTTCGCCACAGCGCCAAAATGCAACCAAACAAGATGGAGTCCAATCGTGTGTCGGTCCCCATATATATCCGATCCATCAGCAGATGTCCCTCTTGTAGCAAAAAAAATCGCCAAACCAAAACCAGCGCGCATACCGTTGATAACAGCGCAAATTGCGTATTCCTATTTAAATTATATTTCTTTAGCAATAGAAATAAGAATGGAAAAACTATATAGAAATGCTCTTCTACCGCCAGCGACCAGTAAATACCCGTAGCAAAATGCTCTGGGAAGCCAGCATATCTATTGTAAATAATATAATAATTAGTAGCATGCAAGGCCTGTGCGAAAAATGCTTTTAGTTCAGGCCAACCACTAACACCTAAAACCAATGAACTACCGTACGCGACAAAAAGCAAGAAATAGAATGGCGGCAGTATCCGGAGTGAGCGGCGTATCCAGAAATTCTTTAAGTTTATTTTTCCGCTTCTATCGTATTCGACACGCAATAACGTTGTGATCAAATACCCACTTATATTAAAAAATACCGTTACACCCAAACCACCTGGAATAAAGCGCTCCCAGCCACAGTGGGCAAAAAACACCAATAAAAAGCTTACTGCTCTTAATCCATCAAGGGATGGAATATGAAAAATAGACTTTGAAGTTACAGATATTTCACTGGGGCGGCCAGAAACATGACTAGTCATTACTAAAATATCATCCGGTTAGCCTAATTAATTGGTTTGCGCCTGAAAAGCATGGGAATACCTGACCTTCGTTGATTTTCGATATTTCATTTCAATCAAAGAACGTCCTAAAAAAACCGTACTCATAGCCATCAAAACAAAATCCAAATTAGTGACATTGAAATAAATTGATTCAGATAAATTCATAATCATTTGCGACAAAAGAATCGCTATGAAAAGTGCGCCTTGATTTCTGTCGAGTTTGTAAAGATGAAGAGAATCGCGAAGATATGTAATCAAATAACCAACTAGCAACACAAGACCGATGAATCCAAGATCATTGATAATATCCAAAATGCCATTGTGCGCAGAATATGGATACCAATATAACTTCTTCAATAAAATATAAGAATCAGAACTTGGAATAGGCCCTGCCCAATATGCACCGAAGCCGGACCCTAATACTGGCCTCAACTTAATATGCTCGACTATTGGCTCCCAGATCGCGGTTCGGCCACTAAACGTAAGATCTTTGCCAGTGAATGAGGCAATTGGCGAAAGAATTATCTTCAAACCAGGGATTGCATTCAACATTGCGAGCGCATATATTATCGCCACGATAACCACAAAACTCACAAGCACCGGAACAAACCTCCGCAGCACCAATGGCATCTTCAATATGACTATTAAGATTGAGGTGGCGGCGATAGTAGCAAACATGGATGTACTACTATGAGACAGCAGTAGACAGGTCAGAGCAGAACCACCGCTCACGATAAAAGCAATTACTCCACCGTATCTAGAAAGATAGGAATGCAGGGCAATAATGAAACCAAACCCCGCCAGATTGCCTAATATATTCTTTTGCGTTGTCAGCCCATGCCACGCCAAATATAGTTCCGGAGAAGGCTCATGATGAATTGCCAGTTCTGGATTGACCAATCCGAATATCAGCGAACCAATCATTACGAAAGTAATAACCGGACTAACTATTTTATGGAACTGATTGGGACTCCATGCAACCATTCCAATAGTCAAACTAATTCCAATGGCTGCTGGCATTCTCATTAGCCTGTGAATAGTAGCATCTGGTGCAACTGACCAGAGCAGGCTAAACGCTGAAAACGCGACAATTACTACAAAATAGATATTAACTGACCTAATTAATTTTTTAAAAAGTCCCGCTTGAGTTGTTAAGACAAATAAACTAGCGGCGAATATTAAAATTTGGACTATTCGCGTCGCGATGTTTCCTTCACTGTCTGCGCTACCACCTGGGTTACTGTAATTCAAATCGCCTGGTAGTACGAACAACAAAACCATAGCCCAGGCCAGCAACTTCGCCAACATCACAAATTTGTGACTTCCCGTGAATGAACGTGCGCTGTCCAAAATTTTCGGGCGAACAGTATTCGACGCCGAATTCGGTATTTGCGATTGACTTTTTGAGCTTTTCAACTACGCACCTAGATAACTCGTGTACGCAAATTTTGATTTAAAAAGAATTCATGACAGAACCCCAAACTTTGGTTCTGGCTACGGCCAAACTTCGCAACATTGCGCGCCCTTCCGCGTATGTACTGGCGTTTGCTTTAAATACAGGCAGCGCGGCACCGGTCACGGCGGCAGCCAATTGTGCGTCTGGATACAAACTGTAGGCGGGCGTATCAACCACCACAAAGTCAAACATGTGAGATAGAGATTCAGCAAGCCTTCTGAAACGAGAAGAGGACAACAGCTCTGTCGGGTTATAGCCTTTCGCGCTGCCTGCACCAAGGACGCAGAAATTTGGTATTCCTTCCACCCTATTCAGTGCAGGTGGTTGACCAGATACCAGCACATCGGACAGTCCCTCTACCATTCCCGCCCCCAAACGACGTTGCTCAACTGAAGATCTCAAGTCTGTGTCAATTAATAGGGTGGGCCGCCCTAACCGCGCAAACGAAAACGCCAGCTCGCTTGCCAACAGCGTGCGTCCCTCTCGTGGATTAGGACTAACCACAGCAATTGCCAAAGTAGACTTACCACCTTGTCCCGCACGGACCAGCAGTTCCGTACGCAGCTTTCTAATTTGCTCTGCATATGTTGAAGAGACAGGATCGTTGTAGGCTGAATCAACTCCGGCATCGTACGTTGCTTCAAAAAAAGAATAAAAATCGGTTACCTGCTCATCACTGTTCGGGCGCGTTCTTTTCGATTCCGTCCTTGAAGCCGGGATTGCCGGGTCTCGTGTTGCCGGGTAGTCCCGCCTTTTTTTTGATTCATCAACACGCCAAGGATTGGTATTGCCGCGATCGGGTACGGAATCGCCAAAAGGCGTTTGTTCGCTCATATGCTACCTGCCGATGAAGAGTGGAATTTCGAAAATTTGGGCAAACTGGTTAACACTTCAATTTTTAGTCCGTTTTCTAAATCGTCTATATTGCGTATTTTTCTACGTGGCAGTTCAATCAGGAACGGAACTATCAGCCCCAAAAGTCCACCTGCCATAACTCCCATTGCTACAAGCTTGAGTCGCTTGGGCTTTGTTGCAGTGACTGGCGGACGTGCAGGCGTCGCTACACTAATATCAGAAGGGGGGCCATTTGCTGCGAACTTTTGCTGGTCGTAACCTTCCAGCGCACGTTTGTAAACAGATTGCGCCGAATCCAACTCCAGTTGATATTTTGCGGCCTCGTCTCTCAACGTTTTATTCTTAATGACCTTTGCGCGTTGCGCGTTAACTGCTTGTTGTAAAGCTACGACCTCACTATTTGTCACACTGATATCAGAAGAGTTAGCACTGGCGAGAGCCAACTGAGCTGCATGTATCGATGCTTTGTTTGCATCGATCTGTGACTGCAACGCTAACACGTCCGGATGGTTTGGGCCATCAACTGTACGCAAGTCCGCCATTTTTGCAGCAAGTCGATTAGCCTCCTCTCGCAAGTTGGAAATTGAGGATGACGTCAGTTGCGATGTTGTGAGTTCCTGTCGCGCTGAGTTCCTAGCCTGGCTAGACCGTAGCGCATTTTTCGCGTCCAACAAACGGTGCTCTAGCGTGTCCAACAGATCGCTTTCGTTGGAGTCCATGTCGACAGACCCCGCTTGATTGCGGAAATTAGAAAATGCAGCTTGAGCCGACTCCACTTTCTGCTTTAGCGTTTCCAACTCTTCGGAATAGCGATTGACGCGCTCCGTTGAAGGATTTGCGTCACTTCCGCCACGTTTTTCTAAAAAAGCCTTGACCACGGCGTTCGCAATGTCTGCAGACAGCTGCGCACTGCTGCTGCTGGCCGTTACGTATATCAGTTGGCTTCCAGCCCGGCCGGGAGTGATGCTCAGCGCATCCCGCAATTTCGCCTCCACCCAATCTCTGAGCGTCGCGTCGCCACCCGCATTTCCAATGGCAAACTCTCTAGCCGATTTTAGATTCAAGGCTTCAATAACTCTATCCAGAACTTCGTCGCTTTGCATTAACTCCATTTGAGTAGATAAAAAGCTGTAATGTGATCCTTCATCAAATTCTTTGGCAGCAAGAGGGTCCACAGAGCGAAAATTCAGCATCATCGTAGCAGTTGCTGAATACGACTTCGGAGTTAAAAACGCAAACGCTACAGCAGCGGCGCATACCATAATAAATGTAGCGAGCCCTATTTTCCAGTGCGCCTTCAATATCGAAGATATCTGGCGGCGGGTAATGAATGGCAGCTCATCCTCATCTACGGGTTCTGGCTGCCAACCAAACATTTCCGGCTGTTCGGCTTGTGGTGAATATTGTGCTAAATACTGCTGTTTATTGGCCATGAATTTTACCTAGCAGGTTAGTCGAAAATAGTAGCGATTACGTAAACGCAAAAGAGTATAAATACAGTCACATTTCAATTTGATACCAGCAACCACCCTAGAGAGGCGTCACGCGAAGTCAAGTAAAGAACATAAATCCCATGTTGCATTCTAATCAGTGAACGGCAAAAATTCGTCATTCGACTACTAAGTTTGTCCGGAGATATCATGTAGCCAACGAAATCATAGATGCAACTGTGCGTGGCTAACGTTTCGCAAGATAAGTAGAAGAACCAACTGATAGTGTCCGACCAAGAAGCGCTTCGCCTAGCTGACTATAAATAACCAGTAGTTTGAGCTGGCGACATCGCGTGCACAATTGAAGGTAGCACTGTCTTGCTTCCCCCCGCACGCCCGACTCTACATCGGATGCAGCGTGGGATCTCATTTTTTCGTTTGCTTAGATCGATTAAAAAAGGCCGCGAAGAATGATTTCGCGGCCTCTCGAATTGGCTACTTAATTGCCATGTCTATCACCCCTCACCTACGGGCAATTCGCAGGTGTAGAACTGGTCGCATAACATACATAGTGATTGTAGGTAATTTGCCCTAAACCAGTGGTTGGAGTGCCAGTGGCTGTCAAAGTCATCTGATTGGCGGGATTTGCATACACACTGGCAGGCGGAGACCATGCCCAACCCACATAGGAAATGCCAGCTGCGTCAAACTGTTTTAGCCAAGTAGACACAAAGGGCGCTGTAGTGACGGTCGTATTGGCATCCCCAAACTCAGTAACTATCACAGGATAACCGGCGTTAACTATCTGCTGAGCAGCGGTGAGCGATCCGTTGTTGCTGATTACGTTGTACGCAGTGGTGCCGAAGCTAGCGCCGTAAGCAGGATAGGTATGCCACGTTGCTGCGATTTGGGGCGTCCAGGCGCCAGAGTATCCCGCTGGCGTCACGTCCTTAGGCACATTGGCAAGCCACGTCGTATTGTCACCACTCCAATTCACAGTTCCGACCAAGATCACATTTGTAGCCCCAGTCCCCCGTACCGCCGCAATCATCTGATTCCAACCCGCTGTGGTGTAGCTGTAAGTGTAAGGTTGATAAAGCGCACCACCCGATCCACCTGCATAGTAGGTGCTTAATGCCGAATTCCCAGCGGTCAACTGTGCGTCAGTTGCACCCCACTGATATGGCTCGTTGAACAACTCGAACATCACATTGGGATATGCTTTGAACGTTTGCGCAACAGAAGTCCAAAAGGTAACCGAGTTGGTGCTGTTCGCCATTTGATCCTGGTCAAATGGGCAAAAATTACTCGGTGCAGACCAATGCAAATCCAGTATTACATAGAAACCCGCTGCGGCCGCCGCGGTTACCGCTTGCATTACATCAGCCCGGTACGTGCCCATGGGGTCCGGATGTACCGTAGCACCGGCCGTACCAAGGTAGCCCTTCACGTCAACGCACGTTGCTGAAGACCCGTTCGCATTCCATGAAGCTTCGTTCAATGGAATACGTACCACGTTGGCATCCCAGGTACTGAAGTAACTGAAATTTGGACGCCCATCGGTCGTGCCCAATTGATTGCCCCAGTTTGTGCTGCCAGACGCCGCAGCCAATCCGCCGATGGGGGCGTATTCCAAAGCCGACAAATTGAATCCCATGAATTTAATAGTGCTGCCGTTGCCGTCGACAAAACGACCACCATTGTTAACCCCGCCTGTGGACGCGACACGAACCGTCAAAGCGCTTCCTGTACGCAACTGCGTACCATTGGCGCAAGACGTCCCGCAACCTGCAGCCATAGACGAACCGGTGGTAGTTGCGGCCGCTGTACTGGTAGATGTTGTTGACGTGGTCGCAGTTGTGCCAGTAGTGGTAGTGGCGGCAGCAGTAGTCGTAGTGCCCGTGGTAGTGGTTGTGGTGGTCGCTGCCGCTGTACCACTGGTGGTCGTCGTGGTGCCCGTGGTGGTGCCCGTGGTGGTCACCGCAGCGGTCGTCGTGGTGCCACTGGTGCTAGCAATCATAACCGAAGAGGTACTTGCGCTCTGTGGGCTAACAACTCCAGACGATGAGACTTGCGTTGCACTGCATGTGTAGGTTGCGCCGGGAGTCAGGTTGTAAACATACACGGACGTTGCTGCGGTGGTTGAAACAGGTTGTCCACCAGCGTATCCCCCCACCGCTCCGGTTGTAGTGGATACACATGACCCGTTGTACGAAGCCGGTGAAGTACCAGCGCCCGCGGCAATAACTAATTTAATGTAATTCGACCAAGGTGTAGCTGAGCTAATCGTTGGCGCAATTGCAGTTGTACTCGCAACTGTCGTCGTAGATGTAGTGGAGGTACTGGTAGAGGCACTGGTGCGAGCCGCCCTCAATTGCGAAGGCTGCTGCGCCGCAGCATATGCCAATTGTGTCGCCTGGGACTGGCTAGCGGAAGCCGTGACGGCAGCTACCGTGGAATCACTGCCTCCCCCGCCGCCGCACGCTGATAGAACAGCAGCCAACGCCGCGCATAACACGCTTTGCGTTGCGGCTTTTGGCCCTATGAAATGGTGTCGCATATATACCTCACTTTGTCGAACGATGGTGCTATCGTATTCCAGGTTTATCAAAAAATCAGAGATATATGGAAACGTCTTGATCTAAGTGGAAACAAATTGCAACCAAAATTTAACGCAGCAATTTTTTTCGCACCATCTGCATTTTTTATTATTTTTAAATCAAAACAATTATTAAAAATATGTGAAATATTTCACATTTCCATCGGCGAATTTGCACGATTCGTGCTTACCTTAACGCAGCAACAATTACCTGGGTCCAGTCACTGCATTGATCAATCCGTGAGTCAATGCAAAGTCAGTCATTGGGCAACTTAACTTTTACTGCTTGCACACTTTCCCATGCAGAAATCGAAACTATTCAATGTGAGAGTGTTCAGCAACTACCGTGCAAATATGAGAAGGTACAAAGGTATCTAGCGCTTGAAAAAGCGAAATGACGCGCATCGACGGACGGACAAATTTGAGCAGCGTTACCCAACCCGCTTAGGCCTCATCTCCATTAATGAAAGATACAACAATCCACCCACATTAAACGTCTCGCCCAGCAAAATTCCGACCAACGCACCTTGGGGGCCGAGTACTGGAATGGCATACCAAATAGACGTTAGGGCTAAAGCAGCACTGACAAATGTGAACTTACCAACGGATTTCAAACGAGATCGAACTGCAAGCAAGGAAGCAAACTGATCTCGAACCGCCATAACCAAAAATATTGCACTCCATAATCCCAGAAGTCCACCCTGACCCTCATATTTCTTGTGAATTACAGCATCAAAAAGCCAAACCTTTGCAATCCAAATAAAAGAGGCATATACAGCAAATACAAGTATCAGCCCCCCACAGACATAAACCGTTCGACGCAATGCAGACGAATAACCCAAACTTTCGTGCCAACGAGATACCATTGGGTAGGTAGATTGATTCACCCCAGATGAAAGTACATTAATGGGCATTAACAACAGCCTAGTAGCAGCCAAAATGCCCACCGCTGAAACGTCCAACAGCGCAGCTACCATGTAGGTATAGCCTTGGCTAAAGGACCAATGCACCATCGCTCCGAATACCGACCATGCACCGTCTTTGGCCAGACCGGCCGTCGTTGCAAACGTGCTAAACCGCTCCCAAGGCTCAAAACTCCATGTAGATCGCGCAAGCAGTAGCGCACTCATTAAAGCAGCCACACCGAGGAACAAGATAGCGAAAAAAGTTGCATATGGCAACAAGGTCGCGACCAAAATGCCTGCCACCAAAATAACCACATACGCAAAGTCAGCCCGCAGTACGGGAGGCGCCTGATGGTGGGCTAAAAGCAGACCTCGAAAAAACTCCCTATACAAAGTCGATACAGCCGAAACAATGCCAACCAAAATCAACGCAGCAATCTGCGCGTCAAAGACATTTAGATACCAAGCAAATATATCCAATGCGAATGCAACACCGCACAATAACCAAATAATTTTATTTCGACCGTAAATCAAACCACCAATAAATATCTTTCTTTCATTCAAGCCCATGCGCGCCACTTGCTGAATAATCGATGGTTGAAAATATGCATTTTGCAAACTGGACAACAATATCAATGTGACTGTCGCGAGCACATAATATCCGTATTGGCCATCCCCCAAACGGTGGAGCAATACAAAAGCAACAATGAAATTAGCCGCTGAAAGAAGGCCCTGCGAGATAACGGTACTTCCCAACTGCTGTATGAGTGCTCGCTTACCCAGCAATTTTGTGAAAATCATTTTGTTTCACGTTCAGTTCTACTCCAACCGCTACTCTTTTTCCCCAGCATAATCCAACATTTCCAGAGTAAATAACTTGGCACTCTAAACAAAGCAAGCAATCCCTGCACGCCGGTACCACTAACGTACCACCCCCGAATAACGTGAATTAATAATCCTATTAAACACAAAACGCCGCCCCAAACATAGAATACGGACTCTGGCGCAATTGGCCTCAATAACGCAGCAGCAACGATAACCAATAATATATTCATCACCACATAAGACAGTGGTTGAACAAAAAGATCCATAGCCTGATCGAACAAAACCGCGTTACGTTTTAAAAATGATTCTTTTAACAACAGTGGTAAAAACTTCCGCACCAGGGAAAAACGCCCCATTTCCCAACGTTGTCGCTGGGTTTGTGCTATGTCCGCAGATGCAACCATGTCCCCTTTTGCGTGCGCTTCATCCGCATATGCAACACGGTAACCCGCAAGCCCTATAGTCAGACCGTATTCAACGTCTTCCGTAAGAGTGAAGGCACGGTAAGGCACTTTTTTAACCAACTCCTTCGTTACACACCAGCCGTTTCCACGAATTCCGCAAGAAGCGCCAATGCGCTCCCGTGCTCGAGAGCGAACAATGTGAAACGCTCCCTTTGCGACCGCAATTAAAACGGTGCGCCAAGATTTGTCCGGGTTTCGGACTCCGTAGTGCGCCTGAACTGCGAACTCTCCGCGCGCAATGTGTGCCGCGAACTCGCTCAGTATGTTCGGGGACACGTCAGAGTCAGCATCAATAACTACATATGCGTCGGCCCAGTCATCGGCCAAGGACGCATCAAAAGCATGCAAAAGTGCATAGCCTTTGCCTCGCAGCGTTGCATTCTCGCGCCGCAGTACCGTTGCGCCAGCGGCCAATGCATATTCGGCCGTGCGGTCTGTGCAGTTATCTGCCACCACAATCACACGAAACAAATCTTTTGGCCATTCAATGGCTTGCAAACTCTCGACAGTCCGCACAATGCCGCTTTCTTCATTGTGGGCCGGCACGATTACATCAAATCGATATTGCGTTTTCGATTTGGGAAGTGAGGGAAGCCTAGCAGACAGGAACGTCAGCACGAGCAAATAGGCACTCGACACCAGCGCAGGAAAGAACAACAACACTAACAATATATTAATAATAATTTTCATATCGTCTTTCCGAATTATTAATTTGCGCAAAAAATGAACGCATAGTTAATCGACTATTTGCGAATAACGCAAATACTGCCAAATCTCTGCAGTCAAGCGCCAGGTTTTATCTTCAAATACCATACGATGCTTATACGACATCTGGCAACAAGAGTAGCATACCTCGTACTGCAGCGTCCATGTAGCGTACACGTTTGGTATCTACAATGACTTTACGTCCTCCCGCGTGGCATTGTTTTACCGCATCTACCAAACGTGGCAAATCTAACGCGGTCCAATCTCCACTCAGCTCAATACGCGAGGTTGATCCGCCGTGAAGGCATTCCAACCCAGTATTTCGTTTTACAACCAGCACCGAAAGATTACGCTTCCACCGTGACAGAACCTGGGGCAAAACAGTTATTGCGAGCATTTTCAACAGTTCAAAACCGTCGTTTACATAACGCCGCCACAACGATGGCTCCTCTTTTACCCGCCAAATCCACTCCAGCCCAGTTAGTTGCATCCAACGCGGTGCGCGTCGAATAGTTTCGGCCGCCATATTCACTACTGCACCCAAATGGGATATTACAGGTGCGTTGATTGCAGCCCTATTGTGCTGAATCCATGCCTGTCCCTTTCGCGCTCCAAGAGCAACCAAAACGAAATCAGCACCAGAGTCATTAATGCGCTTAATCGTATCGGTTGTACTCATCTGCTCGACGGAACCAAAACCAGGTGAATCAAAGCCGACACAGACCACACCTGGAATGGAACCACTATGCCGTATCAACTCGGCGCTAGCGTTGACATTTCTGGCTGCCAGCTCAGCCGCACCCTCCGGTCCACCAAAGAAATACACTTTGATTGTTCTCTTCCGTTGAGCGCGCAGTGCCTCAAATAAATCGGAACCCGCTACCCTCTCTCTAACCGGAACACCTAAAATTTTCGCTATCCAAACTATCGGCATGCCATCGGCTAAAGAAAGATCACTTTCAAAAATAGACTTTTGAAAGCTTTTGTCTAGCTGTGCCGAAATGAGAAAATTCAAATTTGGAGTAGACACGAACATTGGCTTTCGCGTCGCGACTGCATCCAATACGATGGATACAGCCTGCTCAATGGTGACTGAATCAAAGGGTAAGCCAGCCACGTCATATACCGCTCTACTCATATCTGGCAAGCGAAAACTCGTCATACTAAATCTCCGTACCGGAGCCAGTTTCAATTGAAGGATGTTGTCGCATTCCTGCATGGCAATAGCTGCCCGGATTAATTCTCATTATTTAATGCCAACTTCCTACGCTCCAAAAATCCCTTAAGTAATTCTATTAATTCGTCTGCAGCGCCCTTTGCAGCAAAAGTGTGATCTACATTTTTCAAATAATGCAATGATATACTCTGATATTTTTTTAAGAATTTTCCACCGGCACCAAAAACCGTATGCAATTCATTAATTCCGGGATCATCTTCCCCATAAATTAACAAAACAGGAATATTGTTTTTACTTAAATCATAAAATCTTCGCTGAATCTCTGCGAATCGCGGCGCAATAATAAACTGCCCCGGCAACACCCTTTGTGCATAACCAAGAAGGTGCAAATACAGGGTTTTGAATAGAATGGAAGATAAGGCACGCACGCGAATTTTTTTTGAAAAAAGTCGCTTCCAAAACTCAGATTTATACAGTTGCCGATAGTACCAGTTCACAGGTTTAATAATTATCTTGGTCGCATTTGAAATCTGCGACGTTTGGGCTGGTCGCGGTGATGTTTCCAACAGAAAGCTGTGTACATTGGCCATAACCAACCCACCAATATTTGGCCGAACCAATCCTGCTTGAAGTGCATGGTAGGCACCGGAACAGAGTCCAAAGATGATGGGCTCTGGATAACCAGATTGATTCATTTCGACAATCGCAGCCTGTATATTTGCCTGAACGCTCTCACAGTACAAGTTACTTCCTTGCGATCGCAACACGGGATAAGCCTCGCCAGTTTCGCTTACGTCGATCCGCAAGCTCGCGAAACCAAATTCAGCCATGGAACGCGCCAATTTAACAGACAAACGGCTGTGACCCGAGCGCGGATTCCCCCCCGTGTTCAGTATCAACAGCGCTGGAGCACATGCTTTTTGTCCGTCAGGCACGCACCACGTCGCGGCAAGTGTGGCGTCAGGACCAAATCGAATCGGTCGCTCAACACAATTGCTCAACGCAAGCACGAAAGTGTTATCTTTATTTAAATTTTCTCGTACTTTATTACCAAGATGAGCTGTCGCATGCTTGATGTCGAGCGAATTAAGCAGCCAGCTAACCGCTTTCCCGTACGCCAGCGCCGGGATGCCGATCAAATGCGCCTCGGCTCGAAGCGTTAGAAGACCGTTTTCTTCAAAAACCATGTGTTGGGGCGCCCCACCGGTAGATGGAAACTCTTGTACCCAGGCTTCAAGACTCCGAATTCCACTATCTCCCAGGACAAGCATCGGCGGAGGCTGCATAGCACCTCCCCAATCGCGCAAGTTCCATGCTGACACCGTGGCCAGACTTGCGGCCGAAATCCACCAGCCCTCCTGGCTTAGACCGGGTGAATTTGGCGAAATCTCTTCTTTTTCAGCTTGAAGTCGAACCTCCCGAATGAAGTTACGTCCACTCAAGACTGGGGAAAACAATAGCAATCCGGCTATGTTTTCACTCCGCTTGGCCGCAACGGCAACCATTAGCGCGCCAAGGCGATAACCTGACAGAACGACATCAACGCCTGGAAATGTTTTGCGCGTCCAGTCGACGACTTCCAGAATGCTATTTATCCAAGCTGACGCAGCGTCCTCTCCTACTTGCAAATCGATGCTGTCTCCTTGGTCTGGCAAGTCATAACGCAAAAATGCGATTCCGGCGTCGGCAATGTCCTCTCCCAAAGTAACCCATGCCCTGGTGGTGTAAGCACCTTCATACCCAAACGAATTGACAAATACCACTACGCGAGAGAAAGCACCATCAGGAACGTGCAACGTGGCGCTGCATCTCGCAACCACTATTGGGATCATATGATGCACGGTCATGACTCCCATGTATATCGAATGTCGGCCCGTCCTCGGACCGGAACCCCAAGGACAAGCACAAAAGCAAAAAAAGAGCGGCTCCAAACAGATTCACAATCTGGCGGCAAAACGACAGATAGAACGGTGCTTAACATTCAAAACATTCAGCAAAACACTTCACACTGCTGATTTTCGCCTCTGATAGAGTACTGCGCATAATAATCGACCGGAGTTTCTTAAAACTCACAAACCACCCAAAACTTCCCGTACGGATGCCGGCCATGAGGCGGGGTCCAACCCGTGGTGCTTGAGCAAAGCGAGTGTGATGCGCTCCATACCGAAACCAACACAAGCCGTATGTGCTACTGCGTCACCTGGAGTCCGCAATGCCCAGATTAATCCAAAATGGTCCATGTGGTAATTGAAACTAAGGCAGGCCGTTGGACTTTCTTCACTATTCACTGGGACGAGTAACTCAAATTTGAGCTTCTGATCCCGTTGATTCGCCGCCAGCATCCTGCCAGCCCGGCCAAAGAACGGGTCGTTTGCAACATCTACAGTCAGAGGCAACTGCAGCGATCGCATGAGCTTTTCACCTGTCTCCAACCAATGCGAACGAAACGCCAGAACTTGCTCGGGCGTGCCTATACGGACATACTCCCGCTGACGAAACAACTGAAGCCGCGTTGGCTCTAGCGATGGCTCATGGCGAAAACAAAATGATGAGAGATCCAACGTAACACCTTCAGCCCCCATAGCCCCCCGTCGGGCAATGACAGGATATGCGGGATAGCAAGCAGCTGGCGTCAACACCATTCCGGTTGCTTTTTGTCCTTGGGTCCAGTCTTTTCCCTCTGCAACGCATTCAAGTATGCGCATGTGCTCTTTTTCATCACCACAAAAACAATGAATACTGCCAGCGAAGTGAGGAAAAGTTTTCAGATATTCACTTTCCTCAAAAGTCTGCTGGGCAATGGCGGGAGGGAACCGCATAACCTCTGCATTTTGCCCCGCTCCGTGCTGCGTTATTAACAGATCGATGCGGCTGATGATATTTTCAAAGGCTCCGCTTTTTCCATACAAGCCATCGACCCCCATGGGTATATAGTGACCTGCATCTATGAGTTGCTCTAAAAAGGTCATAGTTGTATTCGTAGTCTGCGCAGCTTCGCTGACTCTGCGCATTGATTAAGACAAGAAAAAATAGTTTCTTCGATTCCGCCGGCGTTCAAACCCAGCGTGTTACGACTGCAACTTTTTGAGCACATCCGCCAGCGCTGCAAGGCTGGAAAAGGATTGACGATTGAGGTACTCGTCCGGGATTTCAACTCCAAACTGATCTTCTACCGCCAACATTACATTGACAATTGCAAGGCTGTCGAGACCGGCGTCGTACAAGTTGGCATCTATCGAGATGGCGGCTATTGATGATTGCAAGCGTCCTTGCTTCGCAAATATGTCTCTCAACCGTTGAATGATCTCACTTGAATCAGGCATAGCTATTCCCACTCACAATTAGTAGCAATTATTTTGCCAGATTGAATTCAATAAAACGCCAGCCAGTCAAAGTATTTACGAAACAAGATCCCGTTTTCAGAACAAACTTTCACGGACAAATATCACGTCATTCGGCTGGAGCTTCGTCGAACCATCCACGGAGGATTCAACAATTTTTCCAGCATTCGTAGCGCGACGCAACAAGATACCCCGTTCTGTTCCGCGGGGGGTAGGCCCCCCGGCCAAAACCAAAGCTTGTGTCACTGTCATGTCAATGTCTAACCTGAACGCACCTGGGCGTTGGGCCTCACCATAAACGTAGACCACTGGCGCACGGTCAATGTAAACGATATCACCTTCCATTAAAGTGACATTGCTTTCTGACTTGCCATCACGATATACCGCTGGCAAATTGACGGACAAACGCCAAGGTTTACCATCACGCAGGCCGGACACAATGACTTCATCAGCGCCCGTAGGCCCAACACCGCCTGCAGCCGAAAGAACATCGGACAAACGCGAATCGACATAATCCAAAGCATATTGACCTGGACGAGCGACCGACCCAAGCACCGATACATATTTTTTACGCTTTTCAACCAGCGTAACAATAACCTGGGGCTTCTGGAAAAAACCGCCCGCTACAAATGCAGCGGCCAAAGTCTTCTCTGCATCTGAGAGGCTGGAACCTGCCAAATGAACGGACCCCAACATCATGTATGTGATATTGCCGTTTTCCCGAATATGCGTTTCCAAGGTCAAGTCGGGGCTTTGATGAACCTGTATCTTGATCGAATCCCCAGGCCCTAATTTGTCATCATAGACACGATTCTGGGCAAAGCAACTGGAGAAAACAGTCGCCAGTATCAAAAATACAAGCGCCTTGAATTTTATTAAGTTAAACATATTGGTTTAAATGTATGAGCCGGGGCGGATTCAAAATGTATACGCCGCAGCAATGCCTGCCTGCTGTACGGAATACGATTGATTCACGGTATTCGAAATAGTTTCAAGATCATCGAATGAAACTGTCACTGTCATCTTGCGCGACGGTCGCCATACAAAGGACAGGCCATTGTCTTGTATTCGATCTTGTCGGCCAGACAGTGTGCCATTAGGACTGCCCATCTCGCTGCGTTGCCCATATTTTGCAGTGTAGCCAAAAGAAATTTTTTCGCTCATACGCCAAGTTGGCAGGATAGACAATGTATCGGTCTGCGTGTAACTCGAACCACTGGTCTGATATGCATTCAAAACGCGCTGCCAACCTGTATTTATGGCAAACCGGTCGGTTGCAGCCCAATTGACTGCAAGAGCGCCAACAGTGCCCGAGAAGTTGTATTGCGACGAACTGGAAAAGTTCACAGTCTGGTATCCCAGCGATCCGTTAATCGTGGTTTTTGGGCTGGACACGATTGCGAAACTCAATTGCTGCAAAGCACTGTCATATGGCAAACCATTGTTGCCGTGTACAGCAGAACTCATAAACTGCACTGAGTTTTTAGACGCCAATGTGTAAGCAATGCCCAAGTTGAACCCATCATTTTGGTCATTGGACTGCCCCACCAAAGCAGCTTCATTGGTGGATGTGGTCGATGCAAAACCGCCAGTAATGCGGAACGCTCCGTTCAAACCATAATTTGCAGTTAATGCGCTGGTCTTCAACGTGTTGAGATTTCTCTTGGTGGGATCTACCGAGTTGGCGCCCGCGTTCAACGTATCGGTTCTCACGCTGCTAAGCTCGCCGAACACATCAGGCGAAATACTCCACTGCATCACAGCAGAATAATTTTGGGCAGTATAGTTATAGTTGGTGTTAGAAGCGTACTGGTTTCCAATGAACGTAGCATCCACTAAAAACCGCTGCAGGCCAGCCGGCTTATTGATGTGCAGGCCGGCCGTTCCAGTCGTAATTTGGTCAGATAACGGTGATGCAACCGCGCTTTGGGCAATATTGCTGGAACTAAGCACACCCAAGCCAGCGCTCACTGACAGGACATCTGCAGTTTGTGCATGTGCCTGCACCATACCAGACAAAAGCAACACCCCTGCAAAGGAGTGTCCGACTTTCAGGTTGCAATATCGCTTCATATTTTTAAATCGTTATAGGTAAGGTTTCAATTGTTCGTCAGGCAAACTGTCTATGCTTTCACGAATACGCGTCGCGTTGTTACGCAACAGCATAATCAGGAACTTATTCCCCAAGCGCGGGTGTTCTGCCAACATGCTCTTCAAACCGTCAATTGTCAAAACACCAAAGTCACTCGGCTCGGTGGTGACACAGCTGGCAGTGCGAATACGCGCATCAAACAGGGATAATTCACCCACCATTTCACCAGGCTGGACGACGCTAACCACGCGGCGATTTTCTCCTGCACCTTTCAGAATCACCGCTCGGCCCGTCACCAAAATTGCGAGAAAATCTTCTGGCTCTCCTTCTCGCATGACAACCGACTGGCGCGGCAACCCGAAACACTCCAAATATTGACTGAGTTGCGCTGTTTCCTGGCGCGTAAAGTCATCAAATAAATGGGTTGGCGCCACCGCATCAATGAACTCATTGACGAAGGCACTTACGGCCCCTAATGGTTGTGCGCCGGGGTTTAGTTCTGCAAAGTTAGAAGTCATGGTTTGTTCGCGTCAGTCGTATATGGCCATTCTTTGGTTCGCCATTTATAAAACTCCAACCCTGTCTCATTCCGAATACTACACCTAATACGCTTGGCGGTCATTCACGACCAACCGTATTGTGCGGTAGATAATAAATAGGTCTAATCTGAAAGACCAATTACGCAGGTAATCCAAATCAAAATCGATTCTTCCTTGCATTTTGTCAAGCGTATCGGTTTCACCGCGGTAACCGTTAACCTGGGCCCAACCAGTGATACCTGGCTTCACCTTATGGCGGACCATGTAACCCTTAATCAATTTCCGATAAGTTTCGTTGTGGGCAACCGCATGAGGGCGGGGGCCCACAATGCTCATCTTGCCTTGAAGCACATTAACAAATTGGGGCAATTCGTCGAGTGAAGTCTTTCGAAGTATTGCCCCCAAAGGCGTAATTCGACTGTCATTTTTCGTAGCTTGGGTCACCTTGGCCCCGTCTTCAGTGACTTTCATCGAGCGAAATTTGTATACCAGAATTTCCTTCCCATCAAGTCCGTACCGCCGCTGCTTGAAAACCATGGGGCCAGGTGAAGTGAACTTCACAGCAAGTCCTACAGCAATCAGTACCGGCGATATCAGCAACAATATCAAACTCGCCAAGACGATATCGCTGCACCGCTTGACGAACCCGTTTAATCCGGTGAATGGCGTTTCACAAACCGAGATTACGGGCATGCCGCACACCGCACCTGTACGACCCTGAATAAGATCAGTAACGAACATATCGGGCACGAAAAATATTGACGTCGTCGTATCTTTTAATTCGTCCAGCAATTGCAAAATACGTGGCTGAGAAGCCATCGGCAAAGAAATATAAATAATTTGTATGTCTTTTTCACGTACAAATTTCGATAGTTCGCTGAGTCGTCCTACCATCCGGTAATCGCCAGAGGCATCCAATCGCTCAAGATCCCGGTCGTCGAAGAATCCCGCCAGTTCAATTCGGGAATACGGGGTTTCACCGACCTTACTGGCCAGGGCCACACCTTGGTCGTTCATGCCAACGATGACCGCTCTTCTGGGCGGGCCTTGCAAGCGCACCAGGAACGGGGCGGCCAACCGCAATAAAAAGTGTGAAAAAATTAATGCAAACGGCGCAACAACACCCCAAGCCAAAATAGACTGGCGCGAAAACTCGTGCTGATAACCCGTAATAACCCCGATAACCAGAAGAATGGCAGCGGTCCAGGCCCAATCGGCGCAGCACGCAATCACAATTTGCCACGGCGCCATGCCGATTCGAGCAGTTCCCGGAAACGTGATAGCGAAAAGCAAAACGGACAATATCAGATAAGGTCCGTCCAAGCGCCCGTGGTATCCATACGCCACGCCCCACAACGACAAAACCAGCGTTACAGGCTCAAGGCCCATCTCAATTACGCTTAACAGATTGTCTTTGCCTAGCGGAGGACTGGAGCTGCGGCTATTCGAAAGTGAGAAATTATTAATATTTGCCATTTTTCAATTCACTTCGGAGGCAAACTCAAAACATAATCACTCTTGAAATTAGTGATCGCTTGTGAGCGGTTAAAAACATCAAGTTTCTTAAAAATTCGCTGCATCATGTTCTTTACGGTGAAAAGACTAACGTCCATAGTCGCCCCAATTTCCTCATTGGTTTTACCGTCCACCACCAACTGCATCACAGCAATTTCCGCATCATCCAATGCGTTGGAGTCAGCGAGCAATAAATTCTCTTCTGTGGCCACGCCAGGAGACGTTACCAAGTCGGCTTTTTTCACTGCAGGCGGGGGCAACTGCCTAAACGCGTTGTCAATATAGGGAAGCAACACCTTGATAGCGTGTGCTTCATTGCCGCGCCGTTTGGGATGCTGGCTAAAGAAGGCATAAATGAAATCGCGCCCACCACGCGTATCTTTTATGCCGTGCACCAAAGACGATTTCATGGTCGTCATTAAGGCAGTCAATGGACCCGCTGTCCCGACAAGCTGAAACCCTTCTGACCCAACATTGATACAGAAGTATCGATGATCTTGCGCTCTCCAACGGGTGTATAGCCCGCCCATCAATTGCTTGACAGACTCTCCGTCTTCGAACGCTTCCAAATCTTTCGACTGAGAAACGACGTCGAACTGAACGATACCCAGACTGAAGTCGCCCCACGCGACCATAAATACATCGTGGGGTATGAAATGTTGCAAGCTGGTCTGTAACCAGCGCCGAAAAGCGGCTTCTGTTCGCGCACCCAAGACTTCATTGATCAGATCAGTAAAGTGGCTGAGCTCCTCGCCACTGAGTGGCCCTTCGTCACGGCGCAGTTTGAGCATTGTGGTGTAAAAACCAGAGTATTTGACGCGTTTATATTAACTTATAAATGGCGCGCTGATCCCGACCGGTCTGCGCCCTGAATCTTTCACTGCGATACACTCGGGCGCTGCGGGATATCAGACCAGTACCATGGCAAGACGGCGTCTCAACATATTTGAAAAACTGGCGTTTGCTGCACCGATTGCGCTGCACGTTCTCTTGCTTGGAATTGAAAATTCCGACCTGGCACCAACGTGGGCGTCAGAGTTGCTGCGCTTCATACCCTATTACTGGTTACTACCTGTATTTGCTGCGGGTGTTCTGGCATCGGCATTTATGGGCCGCTTCCGGCTTTTAATTGGTTGCGCGAACTTACTGGTCTTCTTGGTTTTCACGATGGGGTTCCGATGGAACACGGAGTACCGCACGCCATCTGCCGGCAAACCTATTCGCATATTGAGTTACAACGTTAAAGCGCTTATCGCTGAACATCGGGCGGGTGGGCTGGCAACCTTGACGCGCGAAATTGAGAGTTATTCACCCGATATCGTTGCACTACAAGACGCACAAAAATGGCTACCTGACGGGGTTTATAGCCCTGCAGAAAGCAGTGCAAAGCTGCCGTTTTTGGACCTACCTTATGTATACGTAGCGGATCAATTTATTCTGGCCAGTCGTTTCAAACTGAGCCAGTGCGTATCCAGTAGCAGAGATGATGAGAAACGCGGTCTGCCATTTTTGCAGTGCCAACTCGACGCCGGAAACCAGACGTTAACCGTGGTGACTACGCATTTTGTGTCGCCGCGCAGCGGTTTACTCGCCGCAAGGACCGAAACAAGTTTCGGGCTGCTGCAGTGGAAGCAGAACGTGGCCTACAGAGTGTGGCAGTCCAACATGCTGCGGGACAAATTGTCGCAATTGAACGGGCCTTTGGTCGTTCTGGGTGATTTCAACGCATCTGAGCAGTCACCCATGGTTGAGAACCTAAAGCGTGCAGGCTTGCATGACGCGTTTTCGGAAGCCGGAACAGGCTGGGGTTACACGATTGGACACGCGCTGAATCGCGGCATCGACTTGTTTCGTATAGACCACATTCTTTTAAGTCCCGCATTTCAGACGCGGCGTTTTCGCGTGGGGCACCAAGGTGGCTCGGAACACAATCCGATCATTGCAGACGTTACGCTGACAGACACCAAGCAATAAATTTGTATTTCCCATGTGCCTGCGCCAATACCCGCGCGTTGGTACCGAATTGGGCTGTAACGGTTCAATGGCAACGGCTGCAATTTGGACGCCGTGATAGCATTCAGCCTCTTTTCACAGCCTCTGGATACACACCATGAACCGCTGCAATTCTTTATTTTTTGTCTTTCTGCGTGCCCGTACCGGGGCCCTTGCACTGGTCTTGGCGGCGCTGGCTGCAGTGGCCGGCCTTGCCAACCCAGACTCCGCCCAGGCCCAGGTGGTCAATCTGGTCCCCCGCCAGTTTCCAGCCGGAGTCAACCGCGGAACGATGGTAGTGACCTTGGCACCAACCATCACCATGGACGCCCAGGCAGATCGCTTGTCGCCAGGCGCGCGCATACGCGACACATCCAATTTGCTGGTGTTGTCCAGCACCCTGGCCGGCCAAAGCCTGTTGGTGAACTACCTGCGGGACACCAGCGGCATGGTGAAAGACGTCTGGATCCTGACGCCCACCGAAGCTGCGTTGCCGTTGCCCAGCCATCCCTGAATTCTCCTGCTTCCTGATTTCTGTTTTCAAACCGTGCGGCCCGTGTTCCGCACTCCATGCCATGTCGACTTCAACTAAAAAAGTATTCATCAAAACCTTTGGCTGCCAAATGAACAGCTACGACTCCGACAAAATGACGGATGTATTGCGTGCGGCAGATGGCTATGAACCCACGCAAGACGTGGAAGAAGCGGATCTGATTTTGTTCAATACCTGCTCGGTGCGGGAAAAGGCGCAAGAAAAAGTATTCTCCGATTTAGGACGGATCAAACACCTGAAAGCCCGAGGTGTCCAGATTGGTGTGGGCGGTTGTGTGGCAAGCCAGGAAGGCGATGCAATTATTGCCCGCGCACCTTATGTGGACGTGGTGTTCGGGCCGCAAACCCTGCACCGCTTGCCCGAATTACTAAAAGCGCGTGCAGAAAAAAATCGCCCGCAAGTGGACATTAGCTTCCCTGAAATTGAAAAGTTTGACCACATGCCACCAGCCCGGGTAGATGGGGCCTCTGCTTTTGTCAGCATCATGGAAGGCTGTTCCAAATACTGCAGTTATTGTGTGGTGCCTTACACCCGTGGCGAAGAGGTAAGCCGTCCGTTCGAAGACGTATTGGTGGAAGTCGCCGGATTGGCAGACCAGGGCGTGCGGGAAATTACGCTACTGGGCCAAAACGTAAACGCTTGGCGTGCGCCTATGGGGCATGGCGCGGAGGTGGCAGACTTTGCCACCCTGCTCGAATATGTTGCAGAAATTCCGGGCTTGGAGCGGCTGCGTTTTACCACCAGCCACCCCAACGAGTTCACGCCCGCTTTGATTAACGCCTTCGAGAAAATACCCAAACTGGCCAACCATTTGCACTTGCCGGTACAGCATGGCAGTGACCGCATTCTCATGGCGATGAAGCGCGGCTATACCGCCATGGAGTACAAGAGCACGGTGCGCAAGCTGCGGGCAATCCGCCCCGACCTGGCGCTCAGCAGCGATTTCATTGTGGGCTTCCCGGGTGAAACCGATGCCGATTTCGAAAAAACCATGCAACTCATTGAGGACCTGGAATTCGACAACAGCTTCAGCTTTATTTTCAGCCCACGCCCCGGAACACCCGCCGCCAATTTGCCCGACGAGACGCCGCACGACGTCAAACTCGCACGCTTACAGCGTCTGCAAGCGGCCATTAACGCGAATATTGCCCGCATCAGCACGCAGCGGCTGGGCACCGTTCAACGCGTTTTGGTTGAAGGCAGCAGCAAACGCGATGGAACCGAGCAAATGGGCCGCACCGAGTGCAACCGCGTTGTGAATTTTGCCGGTCCAGACCGGCTGATTGGCCAGATGGTGGATGTGCGCATCACGGAAACACGCACCTTTACGCTGCGCGGCGAGGTCGTGACAGCTTAAGCGGGCTGCGTCACTGCCCCCCACGAACGCAAGTCTGCATGCTCAGAAAGGCATTTTCGGCATGCCTTTCATGCCGCCGAGGCGCTTCATCATTTTCATCATGCCGCCGCCCTTCATTTTTTTCATCATGTCTTGCATTTGCTCGAACTCCTTGAGCATGCGATTCACTTCCTGGACTTGAACCCCGGCGCCGGCGGCGATGCGGCGTTTGCGGGTTGCTTTGATCAGCTCAGGCTTGGTGCGCTCCAAAGGCGTCATGCTGTGGATGATGCCTTCTTTGCGGCGAATGTCTTTTTCAGCGCGGTCCATATCAACCTGTCCGGCCTTTGCCGCCATAGCAGCGGGCAATTTGTCCATCAGGCTGGACAGACCGCCCATTTGCTTCATTTGCTGAATCTGGGCCAAAAAGTCATTGAGGTCGAAGCCGCCGCCACTCTTGACCTTGGCAGCCAGTTTCTGCGCGGCCTCCATATTGACGCCGGAAGTAACCTGCTCCACCAAGGCGAGAATGTCACCCATACCCAAAATGCGCCCGGCATGGCGCTCGGCATCGAATACTTCGAGGCCATCTATTTTTTCGCTGACGCCGGCAAATTTAATCGGCGCACCGGTAACCTGGCGTACCGAGAGCGCGGCACCACCACGCGAATCGCCGTCGGTCTTGGTCAGTACAATGCCGGTCAGGGGTAAGGCCTCGCTGAACGCCCGCGCGGTGTTAACGGCATCTTGGCCCTGCATGGCGTCGACCACAAACAGCGTTTCTACCGGATTCACGGCGGCGTGCAGCGCACGGATCTCTTGCATCAGAGCGGCATCAATTGCCAGGCGACCTGCGGTGTCAACCAGCAACACATCGAAAAAGTGCTTGCGTGCGTAGTCCAGCGCGGCAAGACCAATGTCAACGGGCTTCTGATCCGGAGTGCTCGCAAACCATTCGGCGCCAGCCTGGGCGGTGACGGTCTTCAGCTGTTCGATCGCCGCTGGGCGATAAACGTCAGCAGAAACGGTTAGCACTTTCTTGCGGCGTTTTTCAATCAAATGTTTGGCCAGTTTGGCCGTGGTGGTGGTTTTACCTGCCCCCTGTAAACCCGCCATCAAAATCACGGCAGGTGGCTGGGCGGCCAAATTGATGTCGCTGACCCCTTCACCCATCGTGGCAGCCAGCTCGCGGTTGACAATGCTCACCAGCACTTGCCCCGGCTGCAAGGACCCCAGTACTTCTTCACCCATGGCCTTGTCTTTGACACGGGCGATGAAGTCGCGCACCACCGGCAATGCAACGTCGGCTTCCAACAAAGCCATGCGAACCTCGCGCAGCATGTCAGACACATTCGATTCGGTAATGCGCGCCTGCCCGCGTAGTTCTTTCACGAGGCGGCTGAGTTTGTCGGTAAGTGCGGATGCCATGAACGATATTCCGGAAAATCGGAACCTGTATTGAGAACCAGCGTACGCTGATCCGTTGTAAAACGCTAAACTGCGCACATGATTTTAGCCAGCGCGTCCCCTGCTCCGTTAATACTCTCGGTATTATCTGCCGCCGCCTACGCTTATCCGGCCTTGCGCCGCACCTTGAGCGTGCGCGCCAGCATTACATTGGTCACGGCGGGCTGGGCGCTGCACGGCGTTCTGCTGGTCATGGCGCTCTGGGGGGCCCCGGCCCTTTTTGGCTTTGCGCCGGCGCTGTCTGTAACGGTCTGGCTGGTGGCCGCTGTCTACGGCCTGGAGACCCTGATTTTCCCCCAATTGCCGACGCGCTGGGCGTTGAGCGGACTGGGCACTGCGACTGTTTTGCTGGCCTACAGCTTCCCAGGAAGTCCCATGCCGGAAACCGCCTCAATTTGGCTGCCTTTGCACCTGGCATTGGGCATTGCCTGCTATGGGCTGTTTGCCATGGCAGTGGCCCATGCCTGGTTTATTCGCCGGGCCGAGCGGCGTATTCGGCGTGCGGAAGATACCCACAGCGGCTTGCCACTGCTGACCCTGGAGCGGCTAACCTACCGGTTTGTCGGCGCTGGTTTCATTTTGCTCAGTGGCACTCTGGTGGTCGGCGCGTTGTTTGGCGAAGTGGTGTGGGGACACGCCTGGCGCTGGGACCACAAAACCGTGTTTTCCATATTGTCCTGGTTGACATTTGCCGTATTGTTGCTCGGGCGCTACCGCTTGGGGTGGCGTGGCAAAGCAGCCGCTCGTGTACTCTACACCGGTGCCATCTTCCTGCTTCTGGCTTATGTAGGATCACGCTTTGTGCTGGAAGTGGTACTTGGCCGCACGCCGTGAAATTTTTACTTATCGTTTTTATCTTTGCTTTTTTGATCATGCTTTGGCGCAAAGGCCAGGCAACACAAGCAAAGCCCCAAAAATCGCGTCCCGCCGCGCCCACGCTGATGGTTGCATGCGCCCACTGCGGCACACATTTACCGTCAGACGATGCCTTAGCGGGTCGCCATGGCGTTTACTGCAGCGCCGCCCATCGGGCCACCAGCGAGCCTTGAATGGAAGACGAATCGCCGGTCAGCAGGTGGTTTGAGCCGGAAACCCAAGCGGCCCATGAAGTGCCGCAGGAGTTCTCGCGCATCTGGCAAGGATTCATGACGGCGCGTTTTACGCTCGCCACCCTGCTCATGGTTTTGCAACTCGCCTTGTATGTCGGCGGGCTGCAGCACAGCCGCTGGCCGGTTTTGATCAGTGTGCTGTACCTGACTGGCACACTGGTCAATGGTTTGTTTGGCGCACCGCGCATGCTGGGCAGCACATTCAACCGAAATTGGCTCGAACTGGTAGGACTCGACATGCTGGTTTTTGCCTCATTGCAACTGCTGCACGGCACCAACATCAACTACACGCCACTGTTCGCGCTGCCCATATTGTTGACCGCCGTGCTGGGCTCACGCCTGCTCGCAGTGGGTACGGCTGCCAGTGTCACCGTGTTGCTACTGGGAAGCACCGATTGGTCGTATGCCAGTGGCGACACCACCGCGTCGCTGGTACAAGCGGCCCTCAGCGGCATTGGCTACTTTGCCATGGCATTGCTGGGCAACCAGCTCGCAACACGGTTGGTGGCTGCCAGCCAACAAGCGCGATTGGGCCAGGCGGCGGTGCATACACAAAGACAAGTGAATGCACTGGTGATTGAAGCGTTGCCCGATGGGGTTGTCATTGTTGACGCAGAGGGCCGGGTAAGGGCGGCCAATCCGGCCGCTGTTGTGATGCTCGGTCTGCGTGCCACCGACGCCACCCAACCCGAACTGCCCAACCTGCACACACTGCCCACCTTGGCCGAATTGCAGGCCCTGACCCATCACAGCCTGCAAAGCGGTACCGTGCGCCAAGCCGACCTCGAAATTGCACCCATCGATGGCGTGCCGCGGCGTATTCGGGTGCGCACGCGTCCAACGGCGTCCCAGGAAATTCGCGGCGAAAAGTTGTGTGTGCTGTTTTTGCAAGACCAACGCGAGCTCGATGCCCGCGTGCGCAACGAAAAGTTGGCCAGCATGGGCCGCATGTCGAGCGCGGTGGCACATGAAATTCGCAACCCATTGGCGGCCATCGCCCAGGCCAACGCCTTGCTCGATGAAGACCTGACCGACCCGCACCAACGCCAGCTGACGCGCATGGTGCATGACAATGCCCTGCGTTTGTCGCGCATCGTGGACGACATATTGAACGTATCGCGGGTACCCGCGTTGGACTCCGATCAATTGCGCACATCCCTGGGTTTGAATGGCACCACCCAGCAAATCTGTGCGGAGTGGTCGCAACAAAACCAATGTGGTAACCGCCTCCTGGTGCAATGGGTTAACCCAGAGATAAGGGTGGTATTTGAAGTCGAACACCTGCGCCGGGTGCTCGTTAATCTGCTGGACAACGCACTGCGCTTTGCCAGTCAACGACCGGCATCATTGCAAATTACAACATTCGTGGGTGCCGATGGCGCGGCAGGCCTGGGTATTTGGAGTGATGGCGGACCACTGCCTGCGGAAGTTGAGCGCCATTTATTTGAGCCCTTCGTGTCGTCCGCAAGTCGTTCCAGCGGTTTAGGCTTGTATATTTGCCAAGAGCTCTGCCAACGGCATGGTGCCCACCTGAACTACCAGCGCAGCATGCGCACGGTGGCTGGCTGCGCCACCGAAGGCAACGCATTTATATTGACTTTCGCAGCTTCTGGCGACTAACCACTATGCGCTCCGCCCCTGCCTCTGACCCCGGTTCTGGCCCTGCCACGCCCCCACTGCACATATTGGTCATTGACGACGAACCTGACTTGCGCACCCTGTACGAGCTGACCTTGTTGCGCGAAGGCTACCGGGTTGATACCGCGGGGTCGGTGGGGGATGCCGCGGCCCGGCTGGCAGAATCTGTTTACGATCTGGTAATCACGGACATGCGCTTACCCGACGGCAGCGGAATCGACCTTCTGCGGCACCTGCGGACCCGCCAACGCCCGGAAAGGAGCATTGTCATTACCGCTTTCGGATCGGCTGAAAACGCGGTGGAATCACTCAAAGCCGGCGCCTTCGACTACCTCACCAAACCGGTCGACTTGCATCAATTCAGGTCGGCCGTCAAAGCCGCAATTGAGGCGCCCACCACCGCAGCGACAACGCAACGCGGGTCCGGATCGAGGGCAACTCCCCGGGGCACTTCGCCGGCTTCAGGGCAGCAGGCCCTGCAACTACTGGTAGGCGAATCGCCGGCGTTGCGCGCAGTCCGTGACCGCGTCGTAAAGGCCGCCCCCAGCATGGCGCCCGTGCTGGTGGTAGGGGAATCGGGCACCGGAAAAGAATTGGTGGCGCGCGCCCTGCACGCCAACAGCCATCGCCACAATGGGCCGTGGGTGGCCGTCAATTGCGGGGCCATTCCCGGCGACTTATTGGAGGCCGAATTCTTTGGCGCCCGCAAAGGCGCTTACACCGGCGCCAGCCATGACCGTCCGGGCTTTTTCCAGTCTGCCGATGGCGGCACCCTGTTTCTGGACGAAATTGGCGAGTTGCCGCTTAATATGCAGGCCAAACTGCTGAGGGCTGTCCAGGAAAGACGGGTAAGGCCACTGGGCGCAAGCCAGGAAGAGCCCGTAAACGTCCGAATTGTCAGTGCCACCCACAAGAATTTGCCGGCTGAAGTGCAGGCCGGGCGTTTTCGTCAGGATTTGTACTATCGGCTGAATGTGATCGATATCTTCGTGCCGCCGTTGCGCGAACGGCGCCAAGACCTGGGCGAACTGTGCAACGCCCTGCTGCGCAAAATTGCTGCAGACAATCAACAACCGCTGCGACCTTTGTCAAACGCGGCAATGGCCTGCCTGGCTACCATGGACTTTCCTGGCAATGTGCGGGAATTGGAAAATCTGCTGCACCGGGCCATGGCGCTGGGCGATGCAGCCGAATTGGAAATTGAGGGCGCGACAAACCCGGAGGCACCAGAAAATAGCCCAGAAACGCCCACCCAGGCACCACCAGCGCAAGGCACGCAGCCACCCGATCTGCCACCCGATCTGCAAGACCACCTGGACGCCCAGGAGCGTCTGATTCTGATTCGTGCACTGCAAGAGGCCGGCTACAACCGCACACTTGCCGCGAAACGGCTGGGCCTGACCCTGCGACAAATTCGTTATCGCATGGATCGTCTGAAAATTGGCGAAGGTTTCGAATGAGCAGGCGATTCAAGCGCGGATGGTTTGGGCCGGCCCAGGCCTGCCCGTCTCCCAACTTCGGCCCCCGGCCCGATGGTGCGGCGATCGACCTCGCCATCATCCACTCCATTAGCCTGCCACCCGGGCAGTTTGGTACGGGGTGTGTGCAGCAACTTTTCAGCAACCAGCTCGACTGGGACGCCCATCCGTATTTCAGCGAAATACGCGGGCTGGAAGTCTCGGCGCATTTTTTTATTGCGCGCGATGGCGCACTGTGGCAGTTTGTCAGCTGCGATGATCGCGCTTGGCATGCCGGCGTTTCGGCGTGGCAGGGACGCCCCAATTGCAACGATTACGCGATCGGCATTGAACTGGAAGGACTCGAAGGTGACCTGTTTGAGCCAGCCCAGTACCAGTGCTTACAAAAACTCCTGACCGCCTTGGTCGGGGCATATCCGATTCGCGGCATTGTGGGCCATGAAGATGTTGCGCCGGGGCGAAAAAAAGACCCTGGCCCGGGTTTTGACTGGAGTTTGCTCCGGAACTTGCTGTCGTTGCCAGCAGACTACTTCCCAGAAAACATGCGCCATTCTCGGGCAAATGACGCCAAAAGCGGCGCCAAATAAGCACCCGCGTAAAAGCCACCGCAGCCGCCTTGGGTTGGCACTCCATTGGCCCGGCGCTCACCCCGGAGAGAATTATTAATCGACCGAAAAATCAGCTGTCAAGCAGCATTTTTTTTGACTTCGCCCGCGCCAACGCAAAAGCTGCAGATACACTACCGGTAGTGCCTTGCGATCAATCTGAACACCAGATATAGTGCCTAGAAGCCCCAAGCAAGGCCCCGCAAGCGCGTACCAGCCGCAATATAAAACAGCTTAAGCAGAGGAATTCAATGCAAACTCTCGTACCGTCGTCGCCCCTCTCCAGCAGCATGCCCGGCATGCAAAATGCATCCCATTCCAACCCCTTGAACGCCGTGGCGCCGTTCGATCACAACGCCCTGTCACACTACCAGATCATTCGCCGCAATGGCGCCGTGGTGTCGTTCGAACCGGCCAAAATTGCCGTCGCCATGATGAAGGCATTTTTGGCTGTGCATGGCACCCAAGGCGCCGCATCGGCCAGCGTGCGCGAAACCGTAGACGGTCTGACACAACAGGTCATTCGGGCGTTGGTGCGTTCACGCCCCAGTGGCGGCACATTTCATATTGAGGACGTACAAGACCAGGTCGAATTGGGCCTGATGCGCGGTGGCCACCACGAAATCGCCCGTGCCTATGTGCTCTACCGCGAGCGCCGCACCCAGGAACGTGCCAAGCAGTTCACGGAGTCCGCTCCTGCTGCCCCAGTGATTCACGTAATTGACCACGGCCTGCGTGTACCGCTGGACCTCGGCTTGCTCCAAACCCGCATTGAGAACGCCTGTGCCGGACTCGGCAACGACGTCAAAGCGGACCCGATCGTGGCCGAGACCATGCGCAACCTGTACGACGGCGTACCAATGGATGAGGTCTACAAGGCCTCCATCTTGGCAGCCCGTACCCTGATTGAAAAAGACCCAGACTACACCTACGCCACTGCGCGCCTGTTGTTTCACACTATTTCCCGTGAAGTGCTGGGCCGTGATGTAGCGCAAGCCGATATGGCCGAAGCCTACGCCGACTACTTCCCTGGCTTCATCAAAGAAGGCGTGGAAAACGACTTGCTCGATGAAAAGCTCATGCAATTCGACTTGAAGCGCCTGGGTGCAGCCCTGAAGAGTGGCCGTGATCTGCAATTTGACTATCTGGGCCTGCAAACCCTCTACGACCGCTATTTCCTGCACGTTGGCAAACGCCGCATTGAGCTACCGCAAGCGTTCTTCATGCGTGTGGCCATGGGCTTGTCGCTGAATGAAATCGACCGCGAAACCCGCGCCATTGAGTTCTATGAAATCTTGTCGTCGTTCGATTTCATGTCGAGCACGCCCACTTTGTTCAACAGCGGCACACTGCGTTCGCAGTTGTCCTCATGCTATCTGACCACGGTACCCGACGACTTGGATGGTATTTACGAGTCCATCAAAGAAAACGCCCTGCTCTCCAAATTTGCCGGCGGCTTGGGCAATGACTGGACCCGCGTGCGCGCGCTGGGTTCCCACATCAAGGGAACCAATGGCGAATCGCAAGGTGTGGTGCCCTTCCTCAAGGTGGTAAACGACACCGCGGTGGCCGTGAACCAGGGCGGCAAGCGCAAGGGCGCCGTGTGTACCTATCTGGAAACCTGGCACTTGGATATTGAAGAGTTCCTGGAACTGCGCAAGAACACCGGCGACGATCGCCGTCGCACGCATGACATGAACACCGCCAACTGGATTCCCGACCTGTTCATGCGCCGTGTCATGGAGAAAGGCACCTGGACCCTGTTCTCGCCTTCCAACGTGCCCGATTTGCACGATCTGTTTGGTGCAGCATTCGAAAAAGCCTACGTAGCCTACGAAGAAAAAGCCGCACGCGGTGAAATCAAGCCGGCCCGCACGATTCAGGCGACCGACCTCTGGCGCAAGATGCTGACCATGCTGTTCGAAACCGGACACCCCTGGATCACCTTCAAGGATGCATGCAATGTGCGCTCACCCCAACAACACGCAGGTGTTGTGCATTCGTCCAATCTGTGCACCGAAATCACACTGAATACGTCGGACACCGAAACCGCCGTGTGCAATCTGGGTTCTATTAATCTGCTGCAACACTTGAAGGACGGTGCGCTCGACCACGAGAAGCTGCGCCGCACCATCACGACCGCCATGCGCATGCTGGACAACGTGATCGACATCAACTACTACGCCGTCAAGAAAGCCCGTGATTCGAACATGCGCCACCGCCCGGTCGGCCTTGGCATCATGGCCTTCCAGGACGCGCTCTATTCACTGCGCGTACCCTACGCCAGTGAAGCCGCAGTGCAGTTTGCCGACACCGCCATGGAAGCCGTCTGCTACTACGCTTACTGGGCATCTTCTGACCTGGCACGTGAACGCGGAAAATATTACAGCTACAAAGGCTCCTTGTGGGACCAGGGCATTCTGCCGCCGGACACGCTCGACATGCTGGCTGCCGCACGCGGCGGCTACGTCGAAGTGGACCGCTCCTACACCCTGGACTGGAACGCCCTGCGCAGCAAGATCGCAGCAGACGGTATGCGCAACTCCAACTGCGTTGCCATTGCACCGACTGCCACTATCTCCAACATCATTGGGGTCGACGCCTCAATCGAACCGTGCTTCGGCAATCTGTCGGTCAAGTCCAATTTGTCAGGCGAGTTCACCGTAATCAATAGCTATCTGGTGCATGACCTCAAACGTTTGGGTCTGTGGGACGATGTGATGGTGATGGACCTGAAACATTTCGATGGATCGCTGGCACCGATTGACCGCGTACCACCCGAAATCAAGCAACTCTACGCCACTGCATTTGAAATCGAAACGCAGTGGTTGGTAGAAGCGGCAGCACGCCGCCAAAAATGGATTGACCAGGCGCAGTCGCTGAATATCTATATGGCCGGCGCATCGGGCAAGAAGCTCGACGACACCTACAAACTGGCCTGGTTGCGCGGTCTCAAGACAACCTACTATTTGCGCACCATGTCGGCGACCCATGCGGAGAAGTCGACCGTCACGGCGGGTCGTTTGAATGCGGTGCCCACCTCCAACGACAGCGGCTATGCAGCAGCACAGCAGGCCGCTGCGCCCCAAGCAATGGCGCCCCAAATGTCGGCACTGGAAGCAGCGGCCGCTGCGGCGCGCGAACAAATGGCCTTGTCTGAAAATGCGGCCACGGATATTCGCTTCTGCGGTGTCGACGATCCAACCTGCGAGTCCTGCCAGTAAAACGCGCTAGCAACCGGCACGGTTCATATTTTTCGATGCGTTTCACAACGTTTCGATGCAATTGAACAACACTCATCAGAGGCGAAATGATGGATCACTTTCCAATTCATTTCGCCTCTCTCATAATCCGCTGATTGGAAATTTCTATGCTGAACTGGGACGAAGAAGTCAAGCCCTCACTGCAAACTAACAACGCATCGGCCATGCCATCTTTGGCACCCGCGATGCCGTTTGCATCCCCTGTTACGTCGACTACTGCGAGCAGTGCGGCGAGCGCACCGGCTGGGCGTCGCGTGCGCGCTGCCGACAAACGCATCATCAATGGCGAGACCGACGTGAACCAGTTGGTGCCATTCAAATACAAATGGGCGTGGGAAAAATATCTGGCCACCTGCGCCAACCACTGGATGCCGCAAGAGGTCAACATGACGCGCGACATTGCGTTGTGGAAAGACCCTAACGGCCTCACTGAAGACGAACGCCGTATCGTTAAGCGCAACCTCGGTTTCTTCGTTACCGCAGACTCTTTGGCTGCAAACAATATTGTGCTGGGCACCTACCGCCACATCACCGCGCCCGAGTGCCGCCAGTTCTTGTTGCGTCAGGCTTTTGAAGAGGCGATTCATACCCACGCCTACCAATATATTGTCGAGTCCTTGGGTCTGGACGAAGGTGAAATCTTTAATGCCTATAACGAAGTCTCATCGATTCGCGACAAAGACGAGTTTCTGATTCCGTTTATTGAAGCCATCATGGACCCGATGTTCCACACCGGAACACCGCAAGCCGACCAGACCTTGCTGAAGTCCCTGATCGTGTTTGCCTGCCTGATGGAAGGCTTGTTCTTCTATGTCGGCTTCACCCAGATTTTGGCCTTGGGTCGCCAAAACAAAATGACCGGTGCTGCCGAGCAATACCAGTACATCTTGCGCGATGAATCGATGCACTGCAATTTTGGTATTGATCTGATCAATCAGCTCAAGCTTGAAAATCCGCATCTATGGACACCCGAGTTCAAGGCCGAAATCAAGACCTTGTTTGAGAAGGCCGTGGAACTTGAATACCGCTACGCAGAAGACACCATGCCACGCGGCGTATTGGGCATGAATGCGTCCATGTTCAAGGGCTATTTGCGCTATATCGCCAACCGCCGTGCCACCCAAATCGGACTCGATCCACTCTTCCCGAATGAAGAGAATCCGTTTCCCTGGATGAGCGAAATGATCGACCTCAAGAAGGAACGCAACTTCTTTGAGACGCGCGTGATTGAGTACCAATCGGGCGGCGCCCTTTCCTGGGACTGAGCCGGTACTGCGCATTTCATGCTTTTAAAAATTTCACGACCACCACACACCGCCATGCAGGCGGGAGCGTGGTCGCGTCACCGCGTTCATGCTGCTGGGAACCTACCCAACAATATGAATCACTTCATGCATTCAAACCCGCACGAAGTGCTCTTTGTTACTTGATCAAGGAGAACATTATGGCAACTGCAAAAAAACCGGCCGCGAAAAAAGCTGCCGCCCCCGCAAAGAAAGCTGCTGCTAAAAAAGCAGTGGCAACCAAGGCAGCACCCGCCAAGAAAGTGGTAGCGACCAAAGCCGCTCCCGCCAAGAAGGCTGTACCGGCCAAAAAGGCGGTCGCCGCCAAAAAACCCGCAGCCAAGAAAGTGGCCGCCAAACCCGTAGTTGCCAAGAAAGCAGCTGCTCCAGCGAAAAAAGCCGCTCCCGCCAAGAAAGCCGTAGTGGCAAAGAAGGCAGCACCCGCTAAAAAGGCTGCAGCGCCCGCGAAGAAAGCAGTAGCCGCGAAGAAAGCCGCACCGGCCAAGAAAGCTGCACCGGCCAAAAAGGCAGTTGCTGCGAAAAAGGCCGCACCTGCTCCGGCAAAAAAAGCCGCAGCACCTGCAAAAAAAGCCGCAGCCGCCAAGAAACCGGTTGCCAAGAAGGCTGCAAAACCCGCAGCAAGCGCTGCACCCGCAGCCCAAACCACACTCAACCCGCAAGCGGCCTGGCCGTTCCCGACCGCAGGCAAGCCCTAATCCGACTTGCCAAACTTGCGTTTGGTGCAGAGGCCCGATGCCACTCCCGGCATTGGGCTTTTTTTATGCCCGCTTGGACTGGGCCAATGCAGCAATATCAAGGGTAAAAGGCCAACACCCGATAGCCAGTGAATTTGGCGCCATTGGCGGGCGACGCAATCGCCACCGGAATATTCAAATTCAACTCACCACCCGAAGCCAGCGCAGGCTGCGCTGCCCCCCATTCGGCTGGGGACAATACCCTGCGGATCAGCGGTTGCGACACGGCGTCACTGAGTGTGAGTTCCAGCGAGGGGACGGCAATCGGAACTGGCGCCGTATTGCGTAACGTGACACTCAAACGATAGGTATCAGCGCGCACTTTGGCAAACCCCGAATTATCGATAATCAAGGCATCGATGTTACGGTAGGCGTTCACCTGACAACCCAATCCAGCACACAAGGTATGCAGCGCCGGCGCCAATCCAGGCTGGGCGGCGGCGATCGCATCGCGCTCATGCAAGACCAGCTGCAGTCCCAAAGCCAAGGTCAGGCTCGTCGCTGCCAACCACCAGATGCCGTTATGCGTTTTTTTATCGCGCCGGCGCTTAGGTGGCTGCATAAACGATAAATTGCCGGCAGCCGTCGAGAGATGATCCGGGCGATCCGCCTGGACATAACGCGGGGGTGGCGGTGCAGCCGCTATGCCCAACGGAGACACATTTAATTCGTGCGCGACCGGCTCCAGCGGCAAATCAATGTGCTCGCGCGCCGGCAAATCCAAAAATGAATCCGGCTCTGGCGCAGATCCCGGACCCAGATCGGGTTCCAAACTGGGTTCCGGCGCGGCCACCGTGGGAGCGCTTGGCCATGCGAGCGACATGGCTTTGTATTCTGGTTCTGGTTCTGGTTCGGGCTCTGGCAACGGCTCCGGAGGAACTTCTGGCTTTGCTTCTGGCTTTGCTTCTGGCTTGGGCTTGGGTTCGGGTTGCGGTTCTGGTGCCGAGGGCACACGCAGCAAATTGGCGGGGGCTTCGGTCGGCTGCAACTGGGCGTTGCCATCGAATACCTCGTCGCAGTTACCACAACGCACCCAACCGCCTGAAATACGCAATTGATCGGGCACAACACGAAACATCGTATTGCAGGCCGGGCATTTGGTAATCAGGCTCATTATGGGCCGATTGTAGAGCAGGCCTTAGAGGCTGGCCGTCATCAGAATCCAGCCGTCTTCGGTGTCAGAGACGACCAACTCGCAGAACGGCGCATAGGCTTCACGCAACTCTTCCTCTTGGCGTGCCAAGATACCAGCCAGAACCAATTTACCACCGGCGGCTACATGGGCACACAGCAAAGGTGCCAGGACTTTTAACGGCGTTGCCAAAATATTGGCTAATACGACATCAAACTTGCCAGTGGCCAAATCGGGAAAGCCTGCCTGCAGCCGTACCGCATTGTCATGTGCGTTGGCATGCGTGGCCTCGACTGCGGCGGCGTCAATATCAACCGCCACGACGTCTGCCGCCCCATACTTGGCAGCACCAATAGCCAGAATGCCGGAGCCACATCCGTAGTCGAGTACACGCTGTGGGCCCGCGTGGCCTGCAATCCAACGCAAACACATGCGTGTTGTGGGGTGGGTACCGGTACCAAAGGCCAAACCAGGATCCAGACGAATCACATGGCGTGCACCTTCAGGCGGGGCATGCCAGCTCGGCACAATCCAGAACTCGGACGTGATTTCTACGGGTGCGAACTGAGACTGCGTCAGCCGCACCCAATCTTGATCGGCTACCGGACGCAAATCAATCAGGGCACAACCTTCAAAAAAATCCTGGGCTTCAAGCAAGGCCAACGCCTCGCGGGCAGCAGTTTCTTCCTGAAACAAAGCCGTCAAGCGCGAACGCTGCCACCCCTCGCGGGGCGGCGGCATGCCGGGCTCACCAAACAAAGCCACTTCAGCGTCGGTTTGTGCATCGGCATCTTCCACACTGACGCTGAGGGCGTCCAGCGCATCCAAGGCATCGGTCACCGGCTCTACCTGTGCCTCGGGACACATCAGGCGCAATTCAAACATAAGGCACCCAATTAGCGCTTGTGTTGCTCAAGCCAATGCTCCAAATAGTGAATATTGGTGCCGCCAGCCATGAACTTGGCGTCCACCATCAACTCGCGGTGCAGTGGAATATTGGTGTTAATGCCTTCCACCACCGTCTCGGCCAGCGCGGTGCGCATGCGTGCCATGGCCTGCTCGCGGGTGTCACCGTGCACAATGATCTTGCCAACCATGGAATCGTAGTTGGGTGGAACAAAGTAGTTCGTGTAAACGTGCGAGTCTACGCGAACGCCCGGGCCACCCGGCGCGTGCCACATCGTGACGCGCCCCGGTGAGGGTACGAAATTGAACGGGTCTTCGGCGTTAACCCGGCATTCAATGGCATGTCCACGAACCACAATATCGCGCTGGGTAAAGGGCAGCTTTTCACCCGCTGCCACCATGATTTGCGTCTTCACGATGTCAACGCCCGTAACCATTTCCGTAACCGGGTGCTCGACCTGGACCCGCGTGTTCATTTCAATGAAGTAGAACTCGCCGTCTTCGTAAAGAAACTCAAAAGTACCGGCGCCGCGATAACCGATTTTCTTGCACGCTGCTACGCAACGCTCGCCTACCCGCTCAATCAATTTGCGGTTAATTCCAGGTGCGGGCGACTCTTCCAATACCTTCTGGTGACGGCGCTGCATGGAACAATCGCGTTCACCCAGATAAACGGCATTTTTGAACTTGTCCGCAATGACCTGAATTTCAACGTGGCGCGGATTCTGCAGGAATTTCTCCATATAGACCGCAGGATTGCCAAACGCCGCCGCCGCTTCGGCTTTGGTCATTTGCACCGCGTTGACCAAGGCCGCCTCGGTGTGGACCACGCGCATGCCGCGCCCGCCACCACCGCCAGCGGCTTTGATAATCACCGGGTAGCCAACAGTTTTGGCAATCCGGCGGATTTGGACCGGATCATCGGGCAATTCGCCTTCCGAACCTGGCACACAGGGCACGCCTGCCCGCAACATGGCCTGCTTCGCAGAAACCTTGTCGCCCATGATGCGAATCGATTCCGGAGTGGGTCCAATAAACTGGAATCCGCTCTTTTCAACCCGCTCCGCAAAGTCGGCGTTTTCGCTCAGAAAACCATAACCGGGGTGAATCGCTTCCGCATCGGTGACTTCTGCCGCCGAAATAATGGCGGGCATGTTCAGGTAGCTTTGTGCGGACTGCGCAGGTCCTATGCACACCGCCTCCTCGGCCAGCTTCACGTATTTGGCTTCGCGGTCGGCTTCGGAATAAACCATCACGGCCTTGATTCCGAGCTCGCGGCAAGCCCGCTGTATGCGCAGCGCAATTTCGCCTCGATTGGCGACCAGTATTTTTTTAAACATGAACGTCCAGCGCTTGTTTATTCAATGATGAACAAAGGCTGTCCATACTCCACGGCCTGACCGTTTTCGCTGAGGATGCGGGTCACGGTACCGGACTTGTCGGCTTCAATTTCATTGAGGATTTTCATCGCCTCAATAATGCAGACGGTTTCGCCTTCTTTTACAACGGAACCCACTTCCACGAATGCCTTGGCACCCGGCGAAGAAGAGCGGTAGAAAGTACCGACCATGGGCGACTTCACCGTATGGCCTGCGGCCACCTCAACAACCGGCGCTGCAGCGACTGCCGGTGCGGCGGCTTCGACCGGCGCCGCGACGGGCGCTTGCGCATACTGGGGCGCTGGGGCGTACTGCATAACGGCACTGGGGCCGCTTTTTACGATGCGAACTTTGCCTTCGGCTTCGGTGATCTCCAGTTCCGACACATTCGAGTCGGACACCAGGTCAATCAGTGTTTTCAGTTTTCTTAAATCCATGGAATCTCCAAGAGAGCAGTTTCAGCCAGGTGGCGAATTTACCGCAAAACAATGCAACGAGCGATAATTTCTTGCAAATATCGCCTTCGACAGCAAAAGATCAACTAACTGCGACCCCACGGTCGGTTGCTTTGGGGCCAAAAAGGCGTGCCCACAGGCACAATTGACGACGCCGACGTGACGGCTAAGGCCCTATTTTAAACCAGACAACGCAAGGAAATCGGAAGATGCCAACGCTCCGAGCTTTCGCAAGGCAATAGCGCCATCGGCACCGAATGCCAAGGAGAACGGCAAACTTCCACTCACGTCACCCAAAGCATGGGCCAGATCCAGGCCCGCAAAACCGGCCACGGCCACAGGAAAATCCAATGGCGCATGGGCCAGGAACGATTGAACCGCCGGTGCTTTGTCAATCGCAACGCCCACTACCTGCCATCCTTGGGCAGCATGCTGGCGATAAAAATCGTTAATCAGTGGCAATTCCTGGATGCATGGGCCACACCAGGTAGCCCAAAAATTCAACAACAACGGTTTGCCTTGAAAGGCCTGCAAAGTCACCGGACGACCATCCGGCCCGGGCCACTGCTGTGTCCAAAATCCGGGCACCAAGTCGGTGACCGGCGGCCCACCGGCCGCATGCGTGCGACGCGAGTACCAAAGGGATGCGCCGAGTCCGACGGACACTGCAGCCACACTGGTGGCCAACATCCAGCGGCGGCTGCCTGTGCCGGGTGTGCGCATGTCTTTAATTTGTGGGTTCATTGCCTGTCTTCATGTAATAGCGCAGCGAGCGCCGTCGCATCGCCGCGCAGCGTGCGCCCCCCGACATCGGGCTTGAGTGCGCCGCGCAGGTCGTCAAAATCGTAAATGATCAAGTGTATGCCGACCTGCGCGCCCAATACCTGGCTGAAAACCCGCAGGCTGAGGGCGTCTACCGATTCACCATTGAAGCCCGTCACTTGACTTGGCTGATAGCGGATGCCCATATCAATCAAGGTAATTTCAGCGGTTTTGGAGTCGTCGCAAAACAGTTGCAAATAAATATCGCTGTTGTGCGTTGCCGTGCCGCGCCAAACGGCACCGGCAACATGG
>Ga0228698_1000245_pt1 | contig 47007 bp, 64 predicted proteins | sample McNCre117_Aug_MG_FD_178015 | JGI IMG/M metagenome (GOLD analysis project Ga0228698, IMG submission 178015) | Freshwater microbial communities from McNutts Creek, Athens, Georgia, United States - 1-17_Aug_MG | ecosystem: Environmental > Aquatic > Freshwater > Creek | place: USA: Georgia... | reverse complement strand
TGCCACCTGCCTTTTCGGCCACCAAGAACCTATTTTTTGTGCAGTTGCACACTCTATGCTCTTGCAATAAATTTTCTCTTGCAAACAATTTTCTCTTGCAATAGAATTGCAATTACACACGAATTGCAGTCTAACTGCAATCGGATTGCTGAAGTAGTTTATCTAATGCTAGAATGGCATCATTAGTACATCTTATCATAACTATAATTAATGCTCAGAACACACTATTAGACAGACTACTGATCTAGCATTAGACATACTGATGCAACTACATTAGCACACCTAATTCTGGGGAGGGTCGATTAGACAATCTATTAGAATCTAGACTGATGATAAGATAACCTACTAGAATGTAGGCTAATGTTAAGATAGACTAGCATTAGAAAAACTAATAGTCTAATAATGAGAAAATCCCCAGTCTAACAATGTTAGACTGAGGATCATATTTGTAAGATGATATGTTAACTTAGACTCTCAGACGATAGTGAGAAAGCATTATCGGCGAGTCTAAGATAGTTTATAGCAGTTTGGAAGTGTAACCAAGCTACCTTATTTCCTTGGAAATTGGTCGATGCAATTGCGAGTTTGAATGCAAGATCCTCACAATGGTAAGCTAATTCTTGCATCAGTCTAGTTAGTGAGGTTTTCGTCTCGAAGTCTATCCCGTCGATAGTATCGCCAATCGATGGTTCGATCCAAGTGATATCGAATTCGGTTTCAAACCTGTTTCGACACAATTGAAGTAAACTGTTTTCGTAACCTCGTTCGGCTCTCCACACTTCCAAGGTATCTTCACAAGTTACGATTCCAAATTTGTGCTCTTTCGGAATATCGGAACTATGGCGAGCGATGCCAAGATAATCCAAACCTTCAAAATTGAATTTTAACGTCATTTTCTATGATCCTATGAAACTACACAACGAAACAAAGAAACCCCTCTAGAAACAATCCTAGAGGGGTTAAAAACGGTTTCAACTATTCGTCAGATTTTTTACCCTTGCGAGTAGTTTGGATATACCCTACGTCAACTCCGCCGAAACATCGATAGACCGGCGATACTTCTTTGTCATCGCCCTTTCCGGTTTCCTTGTACTTCGTCCAAACTGATGAAGTGAGGTCGCCGGAACGAATGTTCTTAATGAGTTGAACACAAGCCGACATCGAACCAACAGACAACGGAGAATAAAGGTACTTACTCTTGTCGCTCGCCTGCTTGTCCTTCTTCATTCTTTCCGATAGATCAGCAAACACGGCTTGCAATGGTCCAGCCTTGTCAGTCGAATTTGTGAGCATTCCCACAACGGTCGAAACCAATTCCCAATCGATGACAAGTGACGAATCTGGAGCAAGAGCCGACAGCCTCAATTCTTGCGAACGTGTTACGAATTCCTCGACGGTTTCATCAGGAAGTTTCTCGCATTGCGACAATGCGGATATTCGTGTTTCGTCATTGCTTGCAAGTACCAGAGCAGAGGCGACCACACTGGGGGAGAAATAGGTTAGCCAGTCTCGCTCCATTTTTCCCGAACTACTCTTACCAGCTTCCCACAGAGTGAGAGCCAGTGACTCAATTGCAGGGTCGCTCTTGTCAATCGATTGTATCTCGGAAGTTTCGGGGTTATCCTTCGAGGGTACTTCAATGGATGCGACCCAATTTCGAGGAGCAAACCGGGCATAGAATGCCGACTCTTCACCCCATGTACGTTTACCACCTGTTTCGGGAATATCCTTCCCTTCGAAGCGGTTCAAGCAACACTCTGCAATTTTCTTGGACAATGCCAACAATCCAGTACGCTCTTTTGTTCGCTCTTTTGGTGCGGTTCGAACTGGTTGAACACCAACAAAAACAGACTCTTCAAACAATCTTTCATCTCGGAAGGAATCTTGCACCACGTTTCTAGAACGTCCCTTATCAGACCAATCCGCAAACTGTGGCGGTAGTCCCACAACGATAAGGAAATGCAAATTCGACTTGTTTTCGGGGTCAAGGTGAGTTTTGACCAATCCGCCGCATAACGTATGTTGAGCACTCGCAATGCTTGCTTCATCAGTGTAGAGCAGAACACCCGCCAAACTGCCCCACAAGCCCCGAACCATCTGGTTCGAATACGTTCCGAGTTTCGTTGCGGGCATGATGCGGGAAAGCGTTTTGGGTCGATTCTTGCGGTTACGTTCGAAGATGTAACCTTTCTCTCCAATCGTCCAATCGGGGAGTTCATCCGATTTTGCTTCTCGCAAACCGAGAAGTGTTCGAATATTGTCAGCTGTTGCGGGAACAAGAGCCGCAAATGTATTGCCGACAATTCCAGCGTTGAGAATTGCAACTTGTTCGGCTGTCAATTCGTCGCTTCGAACCTGCTCCACAGTGTTAGCCTTAACACTGTCGAAAATCGCCAAAATTTCATCAACATTGGCTACGTTAAGAGCATAGTTGGATGCCACTGGGTTTGCATACTTTGACATAGTAAATTCTCCATTGAGAAAGGGTTAGACTCTTGTGATATGTCAACACAAGAGCCGGAAATAATCGCCATAACTGTTATGGCAGAGAATGCCGACGGAATCGAACCATCGTTGAGCCATTGCATTCTGGGGTGAAGGTCTATCGTTCCGTTGTTACCATACCTCATTTTTCGCAATTGGGCTGATGTTTCGTACACTTGCACCATCTTATTTACGCTCCATAGAATCCATCGATCATAGGATCGAATTTTGTTTCGCAAGAATTCGACATGCGACAAATAGATCGACTGAGCAAAAGCAGAACGTGGATTGTCATATGTTTGCAAGCATACTTGCAAAACTTCAATGTAATCAAACTTCCGTTTTGCTGCTTTTGCTCCAATTCGCGTGATTCGCTCGACGTTGTTTCGTGTAATCATTTTTCTAACTCGGTTAAAGGAACGTTTTCGTCTGATGTCGTGTTCGACACAACCATCATCGGCACGAACAAAATAAAAACTAGAGGGAGTTTTCGAAGATTGTTCGTAAGTCTAGGTAGGATAAGGAGTTACGTTATTTGGAAAGTTTTCGACTTTCCTAGTTGGACAGTTAGTATTTGCATCATTACAAAACCGTTAGGCAATATGGGAAGCTAAACCGCCACTATCGCTAGGCTATGGGCAGAAGTCTAACCCTAACTTGAAAATCGACTGTTGAGCGAGTCAAATTTCGTCAGTCTCCCACGACAATAATAGGAACCGCGTGTTCGCATTTTCCGTGCCAAACCTGATGAAATTTCAAAATTGACGGAAAGTAAAAATTTGACGAACTGTCAGAAAATGACTCGTTGTCAGAAAATGACGGCTTGTCAAAATTTGACTCGGTGTCAAAAATTGACGAACTGTCAAAAAATGACAGCTTGTCAGAATTTCCAAATCGTACAACTTTGTCCAGTTTGGTTCGATCCTCGACTACCAGGTGTCCACGTATATACCTATGTCTGGGTTTTTTTCTGGGTTTTTTTCCAGGAAACCGTGTACTATGAAAATCTGGGTTTTTTTGTCTGGGGGTGTCCGTGTACAACGGTTTTTCTGGGTTTTTTTGTCAGTACGATTATTGGAATAGTCAGATACGAATGTTATTCGTAATCAATCCGGCAAGAAAGCCTGGAAAGAAAATCATTGAGTGAGTCACCGTCTACGATTTTAGACGTAGGATTGTCTGAAAGCAAAACGACTTCGAAAGTATCTTCATTGATGCACGAAACAATTGCACGATGAACATTGGAAGCAACTACTGTTGACGAAACAAAATTGAGACTATCGAGATTAGCCAAGATATCACCATATGATAGTAAACGACTGCGAAACGACTTACACTATAATAATACGGTTTAAACCGTCAAAGTGTAGTGCTATTTCGAGGATTATTTAAAGATTTTTACTATCATAAAAGTATAATTTTCATTTGCGAGCAAGTGTATATCACTTTTGGATTTTCCCGTTTAATATCATAATAATATACTAAGGTCGCCCCCTAGGTAGTAGTGAAACTAGCCGCGAATTCGTGATTTAAGGCCCTCGGCATCGCTTTAGACTAGCTTTCACTCTAGTTTCGATACATTGGACGCCCTATAGGTACAATGCGGGAAACGAGCGACTCATTATCATATCATGATATTAAATCTTCTTCCTAACGTATCTTCTTACATTAGGATCATAGTCATTCCAGTTTTTCTTGTGACCATAAACAAAGTGACAACGACGACACAACGTAATCAAGTTACCCACGTCCAGCTCCTTTTCTGGGAAGAGATGGTATGGATAGATATGATGTACATTGAGTGCATCTTTACTTGAACATATCTCACACTCTGGGTGTGCTTGAATGTATTCTGATCGAACTTCTTTCCACTGTGGTGAACGAGATTCTGTGTGAGCAACTGGAGTACATCCAATAAACAAACACAAAACAATTAAGAGTTTTTCCATGATGCTGTTGTTATGACTCCTTCAAGGATGATAGACATTGCAATTTCACTGTAGGGAATACCAGCACTATAAGCAGAGTCTCGTAACCATCCGAGAATCTTTGCACGATTTTCTCTACAACCTTCAACTCCCCAAGCATCCATAATAGCTGCTCGTTCTTCACAGTTACAACCAGCAGGTGCATTCATAAACCAACTGATTGTTGTTTTCAAATATGTACCTGGACCTGTACCTACGTCTAAGAGTGGTTTTTGGTTTTTTGCTAGTCTTTCTTTGTTAGCAATAATTCGAGTGATTTCGTTGACAGTTTGTGGTTGTTTACATCGAGAACATCCAATACAAGTTCGATTGTCAACATAGTAATCGTCGTTGATTAACTCGGAAATGATGTTACAACGACCATCTTCTTCGAGAAACTTACAAGAAATTGGTGTACTCATTTGTGTTAGTCTGTCTGGACAGTTTGCATAGTGATGAATGAGACAACTACTCTTCCCAGAAGAATAGCAGGGGAACCAATACTGCCAATTGTAAGTTGAGTCTAACAATCCATAGTTTTGATTCAATATGTTATACTCAACCCAAAACTGTTCAGCACAGTGACTTTCTGGGAGAGGGAAGTTAGGTGGTAGCCAGGTGTCTGGATTCTTAGAGATAACAACCCCGGAGTTGAGTAGAATCTTTGGTTGTAAAACTTCTACTTTCTGAGACACTAACACAGTTTCACGTTCAACGTACATCCAGTCTGTATTAACTTGGTATGGAAAGTCATCGTGAATGAGTGTTTCAACTTCTGATTGTTCTATTTCTTCAAACAAGTCTGGACACTGTGAACTGATAACACAGTCGGCATCGATAAACATTGTTGTTTTATACTTCTTTGCCCATTCGTGTACTCGAAACTTCTCGTAACCCCACCATTTCTGGGTGGTGTCGGTTAGTTCTATGTAGTCAGCACCAACTTTGTTGGCATACTCGATGAAAGATGTTCGACTGTATTCGAGGAGTTGGTGGAATTCGTCTCCTGTTGCAACAGTAATTAATAATCGGTCAGAAGTAGGAGTGTGGAGTGGAATAACTCCCATATAACCTGCTTCACCAATTGCTGTACTGAATTCAGTTGTGTATTCTTCTTCTGTGTCAGAAGAGAGAAGTTCGTAGGTCCAGTAGTCAATTCCTTCATCGACTATGAGAACAATTGGGTCTAAACTCATAATGGTGTTAGTGTCCAAGTAGGAGAAGTGTAAGTGTGTTCAACTGGTGAAGATCGAACGTCAGAAGTATAGTCAAAAGTTTCTGTGATGAAATCTTTCTTGACTTCTTCATACATCTTAAAATCAATACCTGTGTTACCAACACCACAAACTGTTTTACCTGTGTTTACTGTGTCTGGTCCACAGGGTTTTAGTTTGTAACAACTACTGTCTGCTGTGTTGTAGAATGTTTGTGTTGGAAACTCAGTAAAGTCTGAAATGTATTGAAGTTTACCAGCTTCAATGTTTTCAACAGTAAGTGGTACTACTGTGTTAGGAGTTGCAGATTGAAACTCTGTACAAGCTACCACTCCAGAAGGTTGTGTGTAGTAACCGTAGTAGTCACAGTTTACGTTGATATTAGTTGTTGTAGTTGTTCGTTGTGTATATATCGGTGGAGTCGACATATTGTTACGAACAATCAACGTTTGACTACTCGGTGTGGAACCACACACTTTATCTGGGGTGAGGTCACATAGGGTTGGTGTGTCGTCTGTACTAGTGAGAGTTAGTGGTCCACCTAGACTTCCTAGAACTTTCATTCTAGTTATAGCCCAAAAGGAACTAAACAATCCTGGGTTGTAGTAATCGCACATTGGACGAGAAGTACCAGTTGTACGAGTAATTGTGTTGACAGAAGGACCAGACAAACTCCAACAACTATTGTAGATCACACTTGTTTTTTTGTCTTGTTTAAAAGTTGATCTTAAGTTTTGGAAGTGTACCCAATAGTTGAGAGTAGCTGAGAGAATGTAAACACATTCTGGACTACCGTAACATGTTCGAATAGCTTTACCTAGTCTGAATTGAATTGTACTAGGACGAATAGCACTAGCAAAATACAATTCACCATCTTCGTGAAGTAGTACAGTTTCTCTTGCAACTTCGTTGATAGAGTTAGTTGTACAGTTGGAACAACCAGGAAGAATAATACTAGGACCACCTAAGTTAGTGATAGGTTTTAGACGAGCATATCGTCTAAGACTAAATTGTTCTTCGGAAGAGTAAGACCATTGTTTAGAACACTTCTTCTCCCAGGATGAAATACCTAGGAGAGAAATTAAGCCTGTTTGAATACAACATCTTCCAGGCCAACTCCAAGCACTATTTGGAACAGTGAGAGAAAGGCTACCGATTGTTAAAACAAAACCTCCACCAGGAAATGCATCAGCAGCACTTGCGATACAACATTCTGGGGGAGGCGGTGTACTTTCACACTGGCAATCACCTATACAGTTAAATTTTGCCATGATTAAGCTGTGCAATCTGCCCAGACTACAACCCATTCGTTGTCGATCCAGTTACAGATAACTCGTTTACCTCCTGGTATGTTGAAACTTGTGGAAGGATTGAATGCTGTGAATGTTACTGTGGTTGTTTCCCATCCTGAACTGTTACGTTTACGATAGAAAATTAAACCACTAGAATCAGTAGAAATTCCACCACCTGTGGTAATTCCGTGAATACTTTTGGTTGTTTGTCGAGCAAGATGGACCATTGCGTGGGATTTACCACTAGCTAGTGATCCAATTATTTCTGCTCTACCAGCCATATCAAATACTTGAGTACCAAGTCTGTAATCAATTGCTCGATACAAACTTCGATTACTTGCTGGAATAGTTGAAGTGAGTTCTAACCAACAAGCCCCGTTAAGTAAGACACGGCCGTCATCAGTCCCATTGATAAAATCCAAAGCAATACCCCAATTAGGAATTGCACCATGAGTCCCCAAAGCATATGCAGACATCGGAGACACACGGATCGTATTTTTTGGAATCTCGGTATTGACATTCGTATTGTATTCAAAAATAGGCTGTTCGATCAAAACTGCTTGAAATGGAGAGATACTTCCACCTACATCGGTGTTAATTGTAGCTAATGCGATGTCGCTTTCTTCCTGGGAGAAGGTAGGAAGGTTGCTTCCTGTTGTTGCTCCAATAAGTTTGGTTACTTCGTTGTGGAACTTACTGGTGAATACGTCTCGGAACTTATCTCCACGTTTAGCAGGTGTGAATGGTCCCATTATAACTCCAGTTTCTCAAAGTCTTGATAAATGTAGTATTCGTAAATAGCACGATGGCTTGGTTCACGAATAACGTTTTTAGAAGAAGTGTTGACTTTCTGCTTGTATAAGTAAGACAGAATATCCCAACCAGAGTGAATACCTTTAGCTTGGGCTTCTGTTCCACCTTCTGCAATGATTGCAGCTTTGATGTAAGGATTGTAGTAATCGTCTGGACTACCACCTACATTGCTGACTTTTTCGGTCGAAGGGAACATTGACTCGTAGAAGATGTCGTATTGTTGGTAAACTTTAATACGTTTACTTCCGTCGTCGTTGTATTCAACTTCGTCGTCAGGTGGAGCAGCAATTGGATCACCTGTACCTTGAATTATCTTGAAGTTTGGACGAACTTCAAATTCAAGACTAACTGGAACATTCTCATAGATACTACCTTCCCCAGATGCTCCTACGAGCATCACACTTCCTGGGGGGAAGCCAAAGAAGGGTTTGCTGTTGAGACACGTTCCTAAGTTACGGAGTCGACGAACATAACTGTAAGTCAACTTTGTTGGAGGCATGTACTGAGTGATTGTGAATTTGAATTGACGAGTGTAGACTTCTGCACCTTCAACTCCTTCATCACTTGCACCAATCAGGTTGTAGCCACCAATGTTGAAATGAACAGGTTCTGATACGTCTCGACTGGTGTTTTTGTGAACACTGTTGGTTTTAGCTATTTGAATCTTTTCAGTACCAGTTGAAAAGTTAAAAGCTAATTGAGTAAATTGTTCACTGTTCTTTTCACCGTCTGACGGTCCAGTATCTCCGTTGTTTTGTCCACCACCAGAGTTAGAACCGTTATCTTCGGGAATATCATAGGTGATTTTGATTTCCCATGTTTGAAAATTGATTTGAGTAACAGAAGTTTCTGCTGCATAGAGCATAATACTGTGTTCTTCGTCAAACCAAAATTCATACATCAATGGAGCAATACCATTGAAGAGTGGAAGAACTTGTTGTTGAACAAGTTTATCATCACCTAGCATCGTCAGGTCTGTTCCTGGGAGAGGGTATTCATCTGCCTCACTCACAAAGTCAGGAGAAGAGACGACGAACACGAACTCTTTACTGACGTTTTTTCTGCTGACAGTGAACTTTCTACTGTCCCAACTTATTTCTTCGAAGTGGAGTTCAAGCATTGTGCTTCTTCCTCAAGGATTTGAGTCATTTCTGTTCTACTGTAGAAGTTGTATCGTTTTTTGAGAAATTCAATAGCTTGGAGACGATCAACAATTACAATAACAGGACGATTTGTAGAAGGGTCTGCTGCATCTGATGGAGCAGATATGATTTGTTTTGCGGGAACTTTGTGTTTGGAAAATCTGTTCATCCAGTCTTGGTAGAAGAATGACATAGTTGGGGTTTTCCTTGACCCCAGAAGTCGTAGCAAAGATGCTACGACTTGTATCTCTTGATCTTCTGATTGCATTATCTAACACCACCATTGATGGAAAGGGTTTTGTCAATTCGTTCAAGAACGTCGAGTTGTTCTTGTTGAATTTCTTGCAGAGTTTCTGTGTCGATCTTGAGCAAACCACGAGTAGAACTAACAGACCCCGTAATGGCTTGAATCATTCTCTTAACATGACGGGTCAGCTTCGTCGGAACATCTTCTGGATTGTCATTAGACATGTACCGAGACTGAGGTTCTTGACTACCACTTGTTTGTTGTTGGAGACTTTGGATTTGTCTGTCACGTTCTGCAACATTTCTTTCCAAAGTTCCTTGAATCTTCTCGAAAGTCTTTTCAAGACTAAACATTATCTCTGTGTTAGCATAATTTCTTGCATCAGCACTCTTACCACGTTGGATTGCATTGTATCCAGTATCTTGACCAAGAGTAGCTTTAAGCTCTTTTTCACGTTGTTTACGTTCATATTCGAGCTTACCGATAGCAATACTAGCTTCCATATCTCTGGTTGTTTTATCATTCTTAGCTTGAGCAAGAATGTTTTCACCAGCCGACTTTCCTCCTGGGAGGAGAGCGATGATTCCTCCGAGTGTTTCAGCAAGTTTAAACAAGAAACTGTCGAATACTTGTTGAACTCGAATAACAGCTTGGAAGAAAGCTGTGATAAAACTATCGACTGCTGTTACGATACCTTCAACTAGCCCTCCGCCATTACCCGATGAAAGACTGTTGAAGATATCTCCAAAGCTACGGAACACAGGTCCAGCAACAAATCCAACAGCAGAAGAAATACCTGAAACTAAACTCTTGATGATTGTTTCGATAGATTTATAAATTTGTTCAAAGAAAGTAAAGATATATCCTACTTTCTCCATAAATCTATCCCAAGCAGCAGCAAGTTGATTCTGAATGATTTCAACAATACCACTAAAACCTGCTGAAAGTGCAGCAATACCTGTACTTGTATCACCTTGAAGAAATGCTTCGAACGATAGTTGAAACAATTTCAAAGCTGGTCCAGCATATTGTGCAATCTTTCCAATCTCACCAAAAGCTCCAGCAAAACCTTGTCCAAGAGCAGTAAAAGCATTAGCAATGACTGGAATCTTGTCACCAAACAAAAGTAAAGCATTAAACACTAGACCAACAAAGTTCCATGAGAAGACAAATCTTCCCATAGACATTGCAAGTCTACCAAAACCAGCAGCAAGTGAAAGTAGACTTGTACCTGCTTTAGCAAAACTTCCTAGATTTAATCCGCCTTTAAGCATACTGAATCCAGAACCAATACCTTTGAAAGCCGTGAATGGATTTTTAAGGTTCATAGTTGCTCGCATTGTACGAGCTTGTGAAAGTTTTTCAGCAGTTGCAAGTCGATTAGCAATACCGAGCTTACGAGCTTGGAGCTGGGCCTCTATTTTCTGGGCGAGAGGGATTTGTGCTCTTACTCTTGCTGCTCGTGCTGTTGTTGTTGAGATTGCTTTATCAGTTGTAGCGATGGCTTTATTGTAAATACCAATGTTACGTTGTGATCTAGCAATCTTTCCAGCAGTTGCAGCTTGTTTTGCTTGGTTAGTGTTAATAACTTTCGATAAAGATGCTTCTCGTTTTAGTAAGTAATCACGAGTCATGCTACCTTGTGGAGCAGTTTTCATTTGATTACGAACGTAGTACAACTGATCATAAGCATCTTGAATAACTTTTTCTCTTGCAGGAAAAGCTTTAGCATGAACACTTTGTAAAGACTGTAATCGTCGTTGTTCTTTTCCAAGTCTTTGTGTCATGACTGCTCGTTTTGCAGTCATTGTTTGAGCTTGACCTTCAAGTTGAATAGCTTTCAATTCTCTTGCAAGAGCAGAAGTTTTGAGAGGTTTGATTGCTTTGATTTCAGCAAGTGCTCGTTCTCGTTTCTTTCCAATCAAAATACCTTCAAGTTTAATTTGTGAACGTATTTCTTTGTTACTTTCACGAATTGCTTGAAATTCTTTGATTCTTGAAAATGTTCCACCGATAGCTCGACCAATTCCTGAACCTACTGATCCAATACTGGACTTTACCATTCCAAAAAGAGTACCTTTTTGGAGTTGCTTAAGTTTCAAACTAGCACTAATCAGTTTTTTCATTGATGCTGATTTTGCTAGTTTAGCTGGATCAGCTCCTCTTGCTAGCTTTGCGTCGATCCCTTTCTGGAGGGAGGCAACTAATGCTGCTTGTCTCTTTACAGGACTATTTGTTAATGATTTTCCTACTGAAAGTAATGAACCTCCAAGAAATGATCCGAAAGCTCGAAGTGGTTTACTTGCTGCATATAACCCTCTCATTACTAAACTTAGTTTAGACAAAGTAAAGGATAAAGTCAAAGCTCCAAGACCCATTGCAGCAAAAGCTGGAGGAGTCAAAAGTAATCCAAAAATCAGGTACTTGTTAGCTAAGAAAAACTTTTCTACTCTATGGATTGATTCAGTTATTGTATCCATAAAAACATTTAATGCAGGTGAAGCTTCTTTTGTTAGTGTAATATAAAAAGCTTCAATACCGCTTGTTAATCTACGAAAAGCACCCCCACTACCACTTTCCATCAATTGTGCTGCAAGACGAGATTCTGCTGCTGCTTTATGAATTTCTTCAATATATTTTTTGATTTTGTTAATATCCATAGATGCAGCAAATGCACGAGCACCACGAATATTAAACACTTCTTGAAAGAAAGTTGTTTTATCAAGAAAGTTCATTGAGTCTGTTAATCGAAGCAATTCTTGAACTGTTGCTACGAGATCAACTTTACCAAGTGAATTTAATTGAATTACAAATGTTGGAAATTGTTTTTGAATCTTGTCAAGGTTAGCTGTCAAGTTAGACATCATTGTGTTTAATGATGTACCTGCAAGACTGCCTTTCAATCCTGCTTCGGACATCTGTACTAGAAATCCGAGAGTAGTTTCAAGAGAAACTCCAAGATCATTAGACTTTCCACCAACATATCGAAGTGATTCACGAAGATCGGAAAGTTCGATAGTTCCCATTCGAGCAGCTTTGACGAACTTTGAAGATACGTCGGTTGCTTTGATCATTCTTTGTTCGTATGTATCATTTGCTCCGAAAATCTTAAAGTTTCGAACAGTGTTAGCAAGAATATCTCCTGCTTCACCAATTGCTAAACCTGTTCCACGAGAAAGATCAAGAACTGCTTGGAGACTGCCACCAATTTCTTTTGCAGTAAAACCTGCTTGAGCAAGAGATACTGCACCTTGAGCAACTTCTTTTGATGTATAAGACGAAGAGCGTCCTAAGTCAATGATTTGTTTTTCAAGTTCAGCAAGTGTTGCTTTTTGTTCTTTAGTTTGGATACCAAAGTAACCTAGCTTTGCAGCTAGGTTTAACATAACATCTTCAAATTCAGTAAAGTTCGACAACATTTGTTTGGTGACTAAGCCTGTACCTAGGGCACCACCTAATGCGTTCGTTGAGAGATCACGAAATACTCGTGCTCCATTGTTTAGCTTCATTGCTATTTGATTGAACTGACGAGTTGTTTTGTCAGCCAATTCAACAACAATAACTGCTTTACCTGCTTGTATCTCTCTCCGTCCCATGTTTGTATCTTCCCTTTATTGAATCTCGAATTGCTTGTGAACCACTAACTTTGTTTGAGTTCTTAGGCATCATTTCAGGACTTTGTGCTGCACAAGCCCTATCTATCTGTTCTCTTTCAGAAGCCTTTTCTTCTAGGTAAAGAATCTCACCCAGAGTTAGATCGTCAATGTCAATTCCTCTTGACTTTAGTGAAAAAGCTATTCGGATGAGGTATCTTGTTCGATCTTGAACTCTTTCATTTCCCGTTTCAGACTTTCCCACAGTTCCTTTAAAGCCCCCTTCTTCTGGGGGGAGGAAAAATTTACCATTGCACCATAGAATACCTCTCTGAATTGTTCTATTGCGTCTGGTTCTTCATCGAGTAGTTCGAGAAATTTATTGAAGTCGTAAGAGACTTGTTTCTCAAGGAAAAACCAACAAAGATCGAATGCAAGAGAATCGTCTGTGAGAATTCGTGCAACTGTCTTTTGTGTTTCTTCTGGCTCTACGAATAGAGTCATAAGGTGAATGTTGTACTGTTTGGGAAATATACTGTAAGCCATACTCCATTTGATTTCGATTGGATAAGACTTACCGTTGAGAGTGAACTTTGCAATTGCTTTGGTCATGATTTTCTGTTGGTGAGAACAATAAAAAAACCCTAGTAGGACGAACCTACTAGAGTTTTTCGGAATTTTAGATTGTAGGAAACGTTAAGCGTTGTTAACAATTTCATCGAAGAGAGCCTTGAGAGCTTTACAGTTAAAGCCTCCAAGACCTACTCGTGTTTGCTTGACTCGCATTGCAGATCGAGTTGGAAGAACTGGAACCATCGGTCGAGATTCAACCAAGCTCTCAAGAACTCCGTCAATTTGTTCTTCGGAGAAAACCTTGAACAAAGGACTTACGTCTGCATAGGCAACTTCATCATCTGCATAATCTCGACGAGCAAGAACTTTGTACAAAGTCAATGCTTTGATCGATTTTACGAGTTCAGTGATGTCGTCGGCTGCAACAAACGTACCTGGATTGTACGTCGTTACAGTGTTTGCAGTTGCAATTTCAACTGCTTGAATTCGACATCCTGCATTGATACAAGCTGCTGGTTTCAGCTTGAACTTCTGCTTTGGGGCACCTTCTTCTGGGAAGGAGCGAGCAAAGTCGAAGTTACGGAACTTGCCTTTCCAACCGATCTCACCAACTTGGCTGATTGGTCCCGAGAGTGCAAGAAAGTTTCGAGCAAACGATCCTGGTCGGATGGAATCAACATAGCTGAATCCTTCGTACAGTGGATCGAACATGAGTTCACCAGAGATTTCCAAGTCTGGTTTGGACTCAGCATATTGCTTGTAAACCATTTGTGGATCACGAGACGACAGTTCTTGTTCAGAAACTGTATCGTTCATTTCCAAGTCACCAGTGACGGCTTTGTTGAAAACCCAGACTGGTGAAGTACAAAGACTTCCACCTGCAATCGATGGATCGTCGGCTGTGTCATAATAAAGTGATCCCTCAGAACCCTTCTTATCACACATGGTCAAATTTGTTGTTGTCTCCATGTTACCTCTTAAATGTATCTAGCTAGTGATGCAGAGAATTCTTTGGGAATTACTCCACGTTGATGAAGTCTTGCGAGTGTTGAACCCATGTAGGATCGTTGAGGATATTGTGAGTAACCTTTACGATGCATGTAGGTTCCACCGAATTCATGAATGTGAGGGATTGGTTCATTAAAGAAATTCGATGACGTAAATTTGATAGGACCAATGATCCCACCGTTTTCGTAAACAGAGTATTCAATAAGCCTTAATCCACCCCGTGTGTGAGCATGGGGAGGATTTCCTGGGGTGGAGGCTGTCTTTGCTATCCTCAGTGATCTGATACAAGCACCACGGATATATCCGCATATACGGAAAAGTCCTGCTCTTTTTCCTTTTTCTATTTGAGAAGTAACTCTCTGTAAGTAGAAAATGGATTTGAATGTAAGTTTAAGACTCACCACAAACTCCGTGTGAAAATTGGAATTCAGTAGTCCCCAAGAACAACTTTTCATTTAGTTCGATTTCAAGAGGAGGTTCTGGACTTACATCTTTTATTTTGTACTTTCCGTAGTTACCACGAATTATTGCTAGTTCAATTTCTTCTCGAAGATTGAGAACTCTTTGAATTTCTTCTTGAGAAGAAACGTCAGCTTCGGAAAACTGACGAAAAGGAACTAACAAGTTCATGGAGAACGTTGGGTTTGTTTCGATCTGTCTTTTCTTATCACGACCACCAGACTCACTAATTTCATAACCGTTAAATAACGGAATGATGAATAATCTTGCAGACTTTTCTACTGAAAGAATAACGTCTGGGTCAAGAGCAAATTCAGCTTTGACAAAAGCAAGACTATTTAATGGGTCAGGAGAGACTTGATAGTAAGACCATGCTTCGGATGGCATTGAGTTTAATCGATCAATAACTGTGTTTGTTAGACTAACTAAACTCATAGCTCACCTATTTTGTTGGTTTCAACGACCACCCGAAGATTCAGGTGGTCATTGTGATAGTAAACACCTTTCGGTCCTAGTACAACTTCATACTGACAACCACCATAAATTATCTTCGTACCTCGTTGGATTCGAATACCTTTCGAAGCGAACACTTCTCTGGGGATGAGGAATCTCGTTCTTATGGCTTGAACTTTGACTCCATTTTGGTTCAGAGTTTGTGAGACAGCAACAATTGTTGCGTCTACTGAAACTTCTGTACCATCTTCAATGACGATCAAGATTGGTTCGTCAGTTGAAGTTTGTAGTTGTTTTTCAAGCCATTTGAGGCCGTTAGATAAAATATTCATGGTTAGTTGAAGTTAGGTACAGTACCGTAGCTAGTTGCAAGTTCCATCGAGTTCTGAACTCGAATGGTTGCATCGCCAGCACTTGCTGCGATTGCGTGAGTGGAAACAACCAAGGAACTGTCGGTTGGCATCAAAGCATAACCGAACTTGAATCCGTTGGTTGGAGCATTCTTGCCAACAGCTCCGATTCCCGAAGCAACTCCTACCAGGTCGTAGTCCCAGTAAACCAAAGCAGATTGTGCAATGGTTCCAGACAACGAAGGATTCAAGGTTGCTTCGACAGTCCACATCATGTAGACTGTTCCCTGATGATTGGGAAGAATCGTTGCTGCGGCAATTCCGACTCGACCACCAACAAGGACTGGTTCTCCTTGCAGGATGGTATAACCAGTTGGATTGAAGTAGTTGACTTCCATATCACCATGCAACAGTCGGCAAGGTGGGTTGTACCGTTCGAGTTGTACAGGATCAGCAACTCGATTTGGTGTTGCGATAGGCATGAAAAATATCCTCTCTTAAAGTGTGAAATGTTGGTTGGTTGTGTTGGGACTAGTCGTCTGGAGTGCAACGAACGATAGCTGTTGCTTCTCGTTCATTGATTTCAACGTCCCAGTATCCTCGAACACCGAAACCGAGAACGTCGTGTGGAAGATCAACAACTTCGATTGTTGGCTTCTTCTGACCTCGTAGATAGGTGATGGAGTATGGGCTGAAACGTTGATCGCTTGGCCACAACCACCATGCTTGGCTGTTGTTGAACAACGAAGCAGATGCAAGGCTTTCGTTTCCGATTTGAGAGAACGTAGCCGTATCGACCTTCTTATACAAGAAGTTACGAGCACCAGTTCGAGTGTTTGCTGTTGTGTCGTTGACAATGTATTCTTGTCCGAACAACTCAAAAGCAATATCATCCATATCCGTACCAGTGACGAGGGTCCATCGTCCTGGGACGAGGGTCTTGATCAGCTTACCTCGGTTTTCGTCGTAGGTACGAACTGCCTTGAATCGTGCAAGGAAGTTTGCATAGGTCAAAGCAAGGTTGGTGAAGCTGTTGGTTCCGTTGGTCCAGAAGGTTGAACTTCCAGTCAATAGTGCCAAGAGTTTCTTGTCAGGAACAATCATTGCTCCTTCGACCATTGCATCGAGAAGATCGTTGATCACACCAAGATCGTCGTTGATGACTTGTTGACGGTTCCAAACCGCAACTTGACCAACAGTATCGAGTTCACTGGTGTAACGAGTTTCCTTACCGAATTGAGCAAGTTCAAGCTTGCCAGCTTCGTTCACTCGTTCCCACACTTGACCTCCAGAAACTCGGTATCGTTCGGTCTTACGGAAGTCCTTGTTGGATTCTTCACGAAGGAAACGAGGAGCAAAAGGAGCATCGGTGGTCCAACGTTCTTCCAACTTCATTTCCGTAACCTTCTTGAAAAGGTTAGGCATGTCGAAAGTGCTGAAACCAGCATTGTTGATCTTGTTCAATCCAAGAGCAACTGCTCGGTTGTGGTTCTTGATTTCACTCAAGAGCATTTCGATGTCACTGTGACCAGACCAACGACGTTCACCAGCAATTGCGTTAGCAATGTTGGTAAGAGCTTCGTGCCACGAAACCTTTGGTCGGTTGTTGGAGTTGTCGATAGTTTTCTTGTCAAAACCATGACGTTCCAACGTTTCGGGCTTGATACCGAAAGCAAGAGCAACATCAACAGTAAGACTCGATTGTTCTTGAGTCTTATCGGTGTTGTTGATGTTTGGAACTTTCGGAAGATTGTTTTCCCACAATTGGGCTTTGATCTTCATTTCGATGGTTTCGAATGAATCACCAGCTTCGTAGCTGTTGTGAATCAATTCGATATGTTGTGGATAGCTGTTTTGCAGCTTGAGCAACGAAACAAAGTCCTTGCGAGAACTGTTGTTCACCACTGGTGCTGGGGTGGGTGGGACAGGAGCCGGTGTTGGTGCAGGATCGTTGTTCTTGATGGGAACTGGAACTGGAGCAGGGGTTGGAGTTGGAGTTGGTGCAGGTCCACTTCCAGCAGAATTCTTAATCATTGCGATTGCTTCCTCGTTAAGCAGATTGAAACTTGTATTCGAATCACGACCACTCATCGTGATTGTCATTTCTTTGAGAACTGATTTTTCAGCAACGTACATCGGGCCTACTCGTTCAGCACCATTGATGATTCGTTTCTGACCTTTTTCCAAGAACGTGATATGATCTTGGTTCTCAATTCTTAGACCCATCGATGATTCGAATGGGAAACCGTTATCCAAAGCACCAATAACAGTGTCTCGGATATCACTTGGGTAACTTGCAACACCTTCTCCAGAAACCGACGAATCAGTCTTTGAAAGAACTGTTGTATGTCCGAGTGGATACCAGTGTTCGTACAAGATCGGAATGGAATCTTTGTTTTCAATTCCATTGACATTGTAGATCATTGGATATTTCAATCCATAATCAGACAAGTTAACAGGAGCACCAGAATATCCTTGGAATGAGAGTTTGGTCAAACCTTTCTCATCCTTGCTATTCTTTAGCTCCATTGACAGACGGAAAACTGCTTCACCATCTTTCGGTGCATGCACTTTTGCTTCTGGGGGGAGGTTATTGAGGTTGATTGTCATTTACCAAACTCTGGTTAAGGATTTGAAGTGTAGCAGGAGTACGTCCTGCTAGGATGATTTTACACAGTTCGTCGTACTCGATGTTCAAAAGTTGAGCTTCTCTTGTGAGAACACGTCGAGGATTTCTTCCTGTTGACGTGTAATACTCGACAAGAGTTAAAGCTCCACTAATGAAGTCAGTCATAGTAGAGTTACTGATTTTTTGTGGGTCTGGATGGTTGAATACTTTACCATAGCTTAGTGCATATGGTAGAATACCAGTGTCAATGTATTTCTTAGTAATTGATGAGAAATACTTTGGTTGTTCAACACCACCGTCCATCCAGATTTTAATGATCTTGTGTGGCACAACTACGAAATCTTCTCGGTCTGTTCGAATGTAGTTTTGCCACGGACCAAAGTCAACTTGGCTACTAGCCATGTTGTGTTTGCTACTGTTACCAGTTGCAAGATTGATTGGCATGTTGATACAACGTGCTGCTGCACCAACGACTGCATCAAGAGCATCGATATCTTCGGAAGTAGAACCTGAGTAAGATAACCCTTCCAGGGTTGTTCCTGGGAGGAGGGTTGGAATCATGCCTGGTTCGTATTTCCATTTACCTTTAGGTAATCCGATTCCTGCTGCTGAGGCTTCTTGCTTTCCCCAGATGTTTGGGTCTAGTTTGATAGCCATAGGAATCGAGGATCGAAACTCTGCTGATCGTATGATCGAGTCAAGGTATCGTTTGACACTTGGGAAAATACAAAGTGCTGGAGAGCACTCAGGAATACCACAGACATTTTCTTCGTCTTTTTGTTTCCACCAGAAGATGATGTCTTTAACTTCGTATTCTTCTCCAGTGTCAAGATAAATCTTGATTGGTTCCCAGTTCTCGTTGTACTCAACACCGTCATAGATTCTATCTTTCTCAGTAGAACCCATTGGTGTTTTAAGTTTACGAGCAGAAATAACTCGAAATCCAAGTTTAATCGGATTAGGAGTTTCTTTCTTGTATGGGATTGCAATTCCGATACCAGTTCTTGCTGCTGCTCTACGAACTAGACGAATTGCTTGTCCAAGTCCTGTTTGAGCACAAAAGGTTAACCAGTTGTCCTCAAGTTGAGCATTTACATCTTCGTTGTCGGTAGTACCAATGATGATTGGTGCTGGACCAACACAGTCGAGTGCAAGATTGTTTAGAATACCGTGGTAGTGACTACCTTCTCGATCTTGTTCGATGCTGACATTCACAAGTTTTCTACGCATCCAAGGATGTTGGATTGCATACATGTATCGATCTTTTGGAATTTCATCCCAAGAAGATGATTGTGAATTATTGACAGAACCGATGTTAACTTTCATGGGTACTCCTTACGCAAGAGCATCCATGAGGAGTAGCGATTTGAACGAACATGCTAGCCAAAACTGGCTTAACTTGTCCGAGTTGACGTTGTGCTTTCAGCAAATCTTGAAGTGAGTGTGACTCAACTTCTACTTCTGTCGTCTTGACTCGTTTTGGTCCAATTGTTGCTTGGAGTTCGGCTAGTTGTTCAATTTCGGTTGCCATTTGATTCTCTCTGTTGTTGGACTTCTACTTTGACTGCCGGAGGAAGTACATGAAGATTTTGTAAAGCTTGAACGACATTGTTGAATCCCAAGACTGACATTGCAATCACAAAGAAAGAAATCGAAATCTTAGGATGTTTTCGTGCCATTTCAACTGTACTCATAATCCATTTATCTTCGGCTGAATAATTGGAAAGTTCTTGTATTGCAGTTTTGATTGTTACAAGAGTATCTTTGAGTTCTTCATTGTGTTCCATAACAGTTGATAAAGCTGTTGCGGTACCATTTTGAAAAGGTTCCCAAGTACAAATGCAAAACTGCAATTCTCCAGAAGCAGGAAATCGCATAACAGTAAGAGTTCCCCACGCGGGTTTTTCTCCTTTTGGAATGTACTGCTTGCGAAGGGTGTATGACAAGTTATACTCGTTGAGAAGTTTAACTTGTTCTAAATCAGCATCAAGATTTTCGTCTTGATATGATAGTTTTTTCCAACCCAATTGTTGAAGTTCATAAAGACTGTACTTAGACCATTCACAAAAACTGTTATTGGCCCAAAGAATGGTTCCGTCTAACTTTGAAACAAGAATTGGGATGTGTGAGGAAACCAAAAATGTTTTTAAATAAGTACAATCAATTGAACTAATCCACATCTCTAACCTCGTGTTAGAACAAGAATGACTTCAACATCGGAAGTTTGAGCTACACTTGCAAACAATTTGATGCGAGGCATTCCAAGGGTAATGTTTCGAGGAATGTTTGCAACAACTTTGTTGAAAGTGTTTTCAATGCTGATGACGTAATCACCATCAACATCTTGAATTGCTTGCCAAGAAGTACCTCCGTCGAAGCTAACAAGGAATGAAATGTTACATTCTTCGTAGCTTCCAGTAAACCGCATGGCGGTTACTGCGTAGCCCTGGGGGAGGGTGAATGCTGTTGACTCGTCTGCTGTAGCATCGAACCGTACTGTTTGTGTTTGATTTGACATTAGGTTAGCTCGACTTTCTTGAAAACACCCGCACTATTCTTGCAGACAAGATAAACTTTACCATCAGAAGTATCTTCAACAGGACCCCATTCTTTTGCCACTGTCATTGCGGCTTGGTTTGCAATTCCATTGATGAAGTTTTTGAATCCTCTTATGATGATTGTTTCAGAACTTCCATCAAGACCAATAACAGATGCTCCAGTACCTGAGTTTGATGTTAAATAGATTGTTGTCCTTGTTTGGTAGATTTCTGTCCTATTTCCATCAGCTGAATTAGTATCGACTACAAATCTATTTCTAAATTCTTCATCACCCCGATCCCAACCAGATTGAATATTGGTGAATTGTTCTTGAGGAGCATCTTCTGTATATACAGACCAATCACCGCCAATAGTGACTACTCTTGTAGCTCTAAAAGGTACAAAACCATTATCAATCTTTGTTAAGATTGAATGACCATTTGGATCAATTTGAACGTCTACATAATTTCCAGAGTCATCATTGTAAACGTAGGTTCGATGCCAGAACGTATCGTAATTCTGGTCATTACCCATATACATATCTAGTGTGTTTGCACCATAGTAAGACCCATCACGAGTCAGACCTTCGTTCATTGTTCTTGAAACAAATCCATTTGCTCCGTTTGATTCAATGCGAACTCCTTCACCATCACCAAGCTTTAGTTTAGCTGTGACAGTATTATCTTGCATGTATGATTCAAGCGAAACTATGTTTGGATAAATATCCAAAAATGCTCGATTAAAGTAATCGTAATCAACATTGTTGTCCTCTGCTTGAACATGATAGTTGGTTGCATATGGATCAATTTTGCTTACAATTTTTTTGTATACATCAGAGTTGTCGTGATCAGGCCAATAATTTACTATTGTAGCCGGACAAGCATCATTTGGTATGCTTATCCCTTGAGTTACTTCATAGTAAAACTGATTTGGAGTTCCTCCGTCATACCCAGTAAACTTTTGATAAGCTAAAGGATACCCAGGATAACCTGGAAATGAACCATAGTTGGTTTGAAATGATTTTCCTTCTGTCCAGTCATAGCTTAGAATATTTGACTGAGCTATGAGCTTATCTTCTTCGTTGAGAGTTTGGGTGGTGTAAAGAACTGCGTTAGTTGCTCCTCCACCACCACTCGATCCACCACCTGAAAACGGCATAGTTGTTACTCACTCTTTGGTTGAACTGTCACATGACCCTGAGCATCAATTTGATACGGATAGGGTGGAAGGTAAACAAAGTTTGGACCTGGGTTGCACTTTTCAAGAATGAAAGTTACAAGTTCCATTGCTTCTTGAAAGTACAAAGCAGATTGACCAGGAGCATTTGCATCCATTTCATCAAAGATTGCATTCAGTTCTTCAACACTTCGAAGTTTGTTAGTGCCGAAGATGTACCAAAATCGTTTGTATTCGTCTTGGTGGAGTTGAATGATTGCTTTGGGAATGGAGACTGCTTTGTTAATTGCTATACGAGCAAGTGACTTAGCAGGAGATTCGGTAGGGATCGGTTGAAAAGCCATGATTTCTCTCAAGGAATGTTTGGACAGGTTCCATCGATGCACAATCCTCGAATGACAGCTTTAATTGCTTCTTTGTATTGTGCTGATGTTGTTGGATTTAGTTTTTTGATTTCATCTTCAACTGGTTTTCTCCATAAATTTAACCAGTCTTTAGATCGAGATTCTGCACTTCGAAACAAGAATGTTGTTTCGATTGAAGAACTAACCATACTTTTTGCTGTTGGTAAATCATCGTTGAACTTTGTGATTACCGAAGTAAGTACAGTTTGTAAGGCTCTCGTTGTTGTTGAATCATTCAAAGCAATTACACCAGATTTTGAAACTGCTGTGATTGATGCAGTATCAACTGGTGCTGGAGGCTTCGTCTCCGGTGTTTCTGGGGAAGGGGTCGGTACTAGGCTTGCCTTGACTACAACCTCCTGTGTGGCATAACTGATATTTGCTTCTTTATCTGCAACTATCAGTGTGAATTTGTAAGTACCAGGAGTTGGAATCGAAAAGAAAATGTTACTGCCACAAGTTGCAGCAGTATTTTTCAGATCGTCAGGAATCATCCAAACTTTGTTGTCACCAACAGAGTCCTCATAGGATAAAAACAATAGGGTTCCGGCAAGAACTTCTTTCGGACCTTTGATTACAGCTTTTGCTTCACCAAAACATTGGTGAGAAAGTTGAAGAAATAGGCAGATCGCAACGGTTACTATTGTTTTGTTGAACATGATTGACTCTGGTGAGAAAGAGAGTTGGTGTTACTTCTTGGAAATGAGTTGGATGATTTGGATGATGAGTGGAATCAATTCCATCCAGGGAAATGTTTTTGTTTCCACCAATAGTTTGTGAAGTTCTGGGTCTTCCTTTTCGATCATTGCCATCATTGACACAACGTCAGATGGTTTGAACTTTTCAAGCAGACTTCCAGCAATCCATAGTATCGACTTTGTTGTTTCAACAGAAAGTCCGTTTGCTTTGATTTCTTGAACCAAAGCAATAACACAAGAAAGTTGCACTTCATTCGGAAACTTTGGAGTGCAAGTGGTTTCTTGATTCATAACATAAAATCCTTATTCGAGGGTAACAACAATGTCTGTAGTGACATAATCACTATAGACGGCAACTTTGGAATTGGCACCATCAGCAATTACGTTGATGGATTTGTAAGGCATACCGTTGACTGGGGCAAACCAGGAACTTCCTGGGGTGAGTTTGAAACATTGCCCGACAATTGCTGGTCTGCCGAATTGCAAGTAAACATCGGCTGCACCAATGTTTTGGATTTCGAACGTGGTTCGGTTGTTGTTGGCTGGTTCGATAATCGTGTTGGTATCGGCCGCAAGTTCAATTGATCGAATAGGTCGATCATTTCGTAACAATTGTCTCATAGGTACTCCAGTGTATCGTTGCTGAGTGCTTTAACAATCTCAGAGGTTTTTGGAATACCGACTCCCCAATAGGGGTCTTTACCAGGTGTTCCTTTATCCTCACAGTATTTTGATAAAAATGTGCGGACAGCTTCTACGTTGGCAAATTCGGAATTCCCTTCTTTTCTCATCAGTTCCAGGATCAGAGCAAACAATCCTGCTGAGAAAGGAGTTGCCATACTGGTTCCCGACATGCTACGGAAACCATTCGTCGTAGAACAAGAAATGATGTCTTGCCCTGGGCAACAGACATCTAATTCCCGGCCTCCAGATGAAAATGAGGCTCGCTGTCCGTCTGATCGGTAGGCACCAATACACAAAGATTCTGTGTATCGGGCTGGATATCCAATTGAATTGGATACTCCGTTGAATCCTGAATTACCTGCTGCTGAAACAACAATAACGTGTTTCTGCCAAGCATATTGCAATGCTTCTTGCATTGGACTGTACGGTGATGGAGAACCGAGAGACATACTGATGATGTCTGCTCCTACGTCAACTGCCCAACGAATGCCTTGAGCAATTGCATCTGATGAACCTGACCCACTGTTGGAAAGAACTTTACCCACAATCAATTGGGCAGCAGGGGCCAGTCCTATACCCTCTCGCCCTAGGACGGTCCCTGCACAATGGGTTCCGTGCCCATTGCCGTCTCTATAGCTCTCACCAGCTATAAAAGAACGTGCCTCAATTGGTTCGGGTAACAGATCATGTGAATTCATACCTGTATCAAGGATAGCTACCTTGATACCAGTACCTTTTGTCTTTTCCCAAATTTTGTTGAATACGTCAGACGGGATATGCCAGAGATTTCCTGGTGCTGCGAGAACTTCAACATCGGCAACAAGGTCCGGTGGAAGTGTTACAATAGGTCCTAAGTCTTGAGTAGACATAAAAGTGCTTTTTGTTGAGGGTTTTAGTATCAGATTATGATACGAAAAAAGGGCGTTCTCCGTATAAATTATACGAAAAAACGCCCAAAAGTGAATAGAAAATCACGCAAAAAACAATTATTTTTTTATGATAATAAAACCTAGTCTTGCTGAAACCAATCATTGATGTCAGTAAAACTTGTTTTAGGTATCATCTTTTGCAATGATCTTCCTAATTTGAAAAGTAAAGCAAAACCTCCAACAGTGTTATCAAAATACTCGTTATCATTGTCACGTTTGTTATGCCATTCAACAACAACTCTTTCGTCTTTCTCGTTTACTAATTGAGTTGGGTCTTCTGCTTGAAGATGTTGATTGTACAACATATGGTTCAGCCCTTCTTCTGGGAGGAAGATAGTAGATGAACCTATTGTTCCTTTGGCAGCAATAAAACTTCTATGTACTAGAGTTTTGATGTTGTTAACATCCATTCTAAGACACGGAGTTACTTTGTCTGATCCAGGAGCAGTATAACAATGAAAGTGTAAATCACGAGAAGTATCACTTTGTTCCATCAAAGGTTTGTCTTTAACACCATAGAACAAACCTTGAGTTGCAACAACTATATTTCGGTGAGGAGATTCTCGAATTGCTCGATAAACAGATTCACCTTCCCAGTTAACGTCGATACCTATGAGACGATTTGTTAATTCAAAGTTATCTTCTCTAACGTATCGATTATTGCCTAAGAGTTTAATTAACTCAGAAGCACCTTGGTAAATAAGTGTTGAAACGTCACCTTTTGGAACATTTGAAAAGTACGAAGCAAGAGTATAATGAATAGACGACTTTGACCAAAAATCACTTGGCTGGGGAGGGAAAATTCCATAGTCTATGATGTGTGGTGTGAAAGTTGCGTCTGATCCAATTGTAAGATATGTTAGCAAATCTTGGTTACAGTCGATATGCGTAACAATATCTTTTACTCTTAAAGGTACTTTGTAACGAGGAAGGTTTACAATTTTATCGTTGATTTGTTCGTAAGAAGCCTTGTATTGAACACCACCTGATTCTTCTGTTGGAATAATACATTGGCATTCATAGTTAAAGGCTTCAACACCTTCTTCGTAAAACAAAATCATAGCGTGGTGCAAAGCAGAGACTTCGAACGATTCTTCGTTCTTCCAGTCATATGCCCATTCCCATGCTACTTTAGAACCTTTGTGAAGTTCTTCGTAATTATCAAGAACAAATTGCTTACCACGAAGTTGGGCTTTCATCCAGTCACCTTCGACGTATTTATCGAAGTTAAGAATGATTTGACCAAACTCATTCCAAAGGTCCATTCTTTCAGGCATCTTCTCGATCATCGAGTAAGTTGCAACTTCATAAGAAGGTTCTTTGAGAATGAAGTGAGAAGCAACGTCACCTTTGCAGTTTGGAGTAATCGTCATGATAACTCTCAAACGAGTGCTGTGTGAGCCGGCAAAAGCTAGAGATCGTTTGATAACACTGACAATGTTTGAAACAACAGTCGGACTTTTTGCTTCTTTATCTGTCTGAATGTCGTCTAACAAACAAAAGTCTGGTCGAATCAATTGACCAGAACTAGGACCATATCGAATTTTCTTAGATAATCCTCGAATGTTATCTTTCGTTTTCACCATAATCATAGAACCTGACGAGGGTTCTCCTGGAATGGCTGGAAAACGAATATAATCTCGAGTCATACCAATGTTTGTTAGTTTTCCTTCAACTGTTTGACGACCTGCTTTTGTCGGGTTGTCAGCAATTGCTTGGAAAGCTTTTGCAACCATTGGATACAATCGTTCGATTTCTTCATTGTCAATCAATTCTGTTTTAATTTGTTCAAGAATTTCTTCCGATTTTGCTTTTGCAGAAGAAACAATAAGAACAAATTTACTATCACCATCAAGAACAGCTTTAACAATTTGATTAACTGCTCTACCTGTTTTCACAAAACTACGAGGTTCGGCTTGAACAAGTTTACCTTGACCTTGAATGATACGTTGAAATCGTCTGATTGCTGTCTTTTGTTGTTCTCCAAAAGGTTTCACCCCCGTACTGTGAGGAAACATTTTTTCATGGAGTAGCGTATAATCATTTCGATACAACTCTCGCTCCGCCAGAATTTCTGGGGGGAGAGTTGGAGGTTTGCCTAGTTCATTGAGTTCGTTTGCTTTACGTCGTTGTGATCGCCTTTCTATTTCTCTACGTTTGAATGTTTGGAATTGATTGTAGTCGAGACCGAACTTTTCCAGTGGGTCTTCGTCGTCATCAAAAGGTGCAAATGGGTCTACTACTGCCATTAGTCGATTCCTAAGTGTTCGAGTCCTTCTTTTAGTTTATCAACTACTTGAAACTTAATAACGTGCCGACCAATTCCAGAAGAATTGTTCATTTTGGCAGCATTGATAAGTTTTAGAGCCATTAAGTCTTGCAACTCTCTGTTCATTCTTTCTGGATCAATTTCTTCCGGCAACAATCCATAAAGAAGTTCATCACGACTTTTCCAGTCTCTTGCAATTTGTTTGACAATTCGGTATCGAAGAGATTTAGTGTCGATGATATGTTTTGTGACATCTGCGACCAATCGATGAACGATTTCATTTGGTTTACTTTCGTTGAAAATAACAGGAGCACACATGTACAATTTGGTTAGCTGACCGATTAGACGAGCAGGGACTTCGATAACAGGTTCAAACGTGATATCTCTGTGTCCGTACTTTTCACGGTCAACTTTGGTTCGAAGTTGTGTTGCTAGTTTAGCCCACATCCGAATGTTCATTTGTTCTCTTGGACCAAGGACTGTGGAAACTGAACGAGCAAGAACATGTTCAAGAAAACCTTTGGCTGCTGCAATCACCGGAGTGTCTGGGGGAAGGGAACTCTGGTTCATAGCTACTGCCATGGATCGTTGAAGCATACGTTCTTCGATCAGTTCTCTGTCTCGTTCTGTTAGTTCGAGTTCAAAGTCAAGGAATCGTTCACCAAGGAATGATTGATCGGAACGACGAAGAACACGAGTACCGCAAAGTACCATTGTTGATCGAATGTTACGATAATCGTGAGACAAACCGTGTCGATAAAACGTCGAGCTATCTTTATCGTAAAAGTCTCGAAGTTGCGACATAATTTGTTGGATGTTACCTTGTTGCATCAATGCGTCAGCATCTTTAACAATCAAAGTTTTGCCGGCAATCAAAGGAACTAGAGAATTGTCTGTACCTTTGTCGTCTTTCCAACCAGAAAACAATCCTGTAAAAGTTGATTTTAACACAACTTGGCTAGAACCTGAAACAGTTTTAGCAATTGTTGTTTTACCGGAAGATGGAGCACCAATGAGACGAATCCATAATTGCTCACCTTCGACTTTGGTTGAGTAAATCGAAGTTAGAACTAAAAGTAGAGCCATCTTCATTTGTTCTGTTGTATGGTACACTGATTCAAACGACGAAAGTAGTTTGTCAAATGTATCACACGACATATCAGCTTCGACAGTATCGATTGTGCTCTTAACGACCACAACATTTTCTGGGGCGGTGTAAGGTTTGATCCATTCCTTTAGTTTACCAAATGAACCTTTACCTTCATCGTTATAGAGATCGTTAAGATCGTAACCTTCTGGTTTGTTTTCGGGCCATTTGAGGAATGATATTGACTTGGGTTTGAATTGAGATTGTGCGATATGATTTATAATTACTTTCTCAAACCCTTGTCGACCAGCAGAGTCGTTATCGTAGGCAAAGATAACGTCTTTCTCGGCAAGTATTTCACACCATTCAGCATTCCATGTTCCTGCTCCGGGGATACCGATAGGTGTGATTGGGTTACTGCCAATGATTGCTTTAGCTGCTGCTCTGTCCCAAATAACTCCTTCACAAACCATGACGGTATCTTCTGTTGTTTCGTCCCAGTTTGTGACTGTTGGTTTGAAAGGACCAGGACTGTTCATCACAATCCATTTGTCTTTCCATTCACCAGTTTTCTTATCTTGTTTTCGTACCTGAGTGATTTTGTATAAGTTGTTGATCTTTCCGTGACGGTACGAAGGAACAATATAAGAATTGTTCATTGTATTGTATTTTGGTTTCAAATCTGCAAAAGCAGAAATAGGTAAACCACGAAGATTTGCTAAGAACGTCTGAGCTTCTGTTGCTGTTTTAAATTGATCATATAGCTCTCTAACAAACGTGACGTGATTACCACTACGTTGACATACTTTACATTGCCAAAGAAAAGACTCTTTGTTGTAAAAAAATTTATGTTCTTTCTCACAGAAAGGACAATCGATTGACTCATTGTCATTTGCATGTGAGACAGGTTTGAGACCTGTGTGAAACTCAAATATGTTCATTTGACTCGACTTTTTCTTTCAAAATCAAGAGGTATTGAAGGTCTGCATTGCTAGGGTTGTTTAGTACACGTCGAATCCGTTCCAACGTGCGGGCTACAGCTTCTGGGGAGGAGTCGTTGTCTAGGTCATAGTATATCTCGGCCAGAGTTCCTTTAGCAATGATTAGCTTAGATTTGATTGTTAAACTCATTTGACTGGGTTCTCTAAGAGGTCCTTGATGATAGGATTCTCTTTGTCAGAGGAATGGACAACAAGTTTGTAGGAAATATCGCAAGTTGGAATATACTTCTTTCCTGCATTACTCATACACTCTAGTTTGTCCTTGATGATTTTACGAAGATGTTCGGTGATCTTAACTTCTGTATCGAGTGAGTCATGGACTTGTGAAAACATATGACAGTCGTGTTTGAAGTACGTCGGGTGTTCTGACCAATCGATCATACAGTCTGTCATAATAAGTCCGGCACCTCCTTGAATGTAAAAGTTACATGCTTTGAACGGTTCATCTGTTGGTACTTCAAGACGATAACCGCCAAGAGTAATAACAGAGTAAGTTCCAAAACGTTTTAGATTTTCTTCACACATTTCGATTCGAGATTTAGTGAAATCTTGAATACCTGGGAATTGTTTGTCGATCTTACTAATGTAGTCTGGTGGATTCTTTTTACCACCGTAGTAAGTCATGTTGACTTTGTTCTTTGATCCACCATAAATCAATGCAAAGTTACCGTTTTTGACGTAACCGTAGCAATTGACGATATGAAGTTGATCTTTAGTTAAGTCTTTCTCTGGAATTTTCTTAACTAATTTGATTAGTTTGAATTCTTCCGGATAGATGATCTCCATGATCATTTCGTGAACAGAATAACCTTGTTCGAACTTCTGAATGAGTTCTTTGTTGTTAACAGAGTAAGCCCAAATACGAAGTTCTATGTTCACCATATCTGTGGAAATCCACACTGATCCTGGGGGAGGACCTGTGAGGATTGCTCTCATCATTCTCTCGAAGTTTTGGTCGTTAGGAGAAGATGATGATTGACGGGTTTCACGAGTGCCTGTAACATTAAGGTTACTGTGGAGTCGAGAGTTTTCGTCTGTCCAACGAATGTATGAAAGGATATCTGTTCGACGTTTGATCAGTTTACGAAGTCGAGCGAGATATTGTAAGCATTTTGTGTCACTGTATTTTTTTGTGTATGCTTCAATAGCTGCTTTATCGACTTGTGGTTGAGGATTTCTTCCTTTTGTGAAATATTCAGGAGTAATCTTCAAGTAGTTAAACAGCAAGTCTTTCAAGTGTTCTTTCTTGTCTGAGTCAAATGCATAGTTTAGACCAGAAAGATTACGAATTGCTGTTTTACATCGTTTGATTTGATCGTCGAGTTCATTCAGCTTTTCTTCTGCTAATGGAGTGTAGAAGAATTTGCCGTAGGTTTGCATATCGTAAGCAATACGAAGAAGTTTCATACGTTTACGATAGACTTCCCACAGACCATCACGGATCAAAGAGTCTTTGAATGGGGACCATAATGCAAGTGTACGACGAGCATCGTGAGAACCATATTCTTTGACTTCTGTAGGTGCTAACCAGTAATCCATCTTCCAGAAAGACGTACCGTTCTTCTTGATTCCTGGGAAGTGTGGATCACCTTCTTTAGCTACTCGATAACCCATCTTACGAGCAGCATCAACTTTGGCACGAACTGCTAATTCAAGACGTTTCTCATCATCGTCAAAGTAACCAAGGTATTCGATTGATAAGTCTTTAAGACCGAGTGATCTACCTACTGGTTTCTTTTTCTTGTCTTTGTTTTCAGTTTCTTTAGCTGAGTTGATTGCGTGAGCAGCTACTAGAGTATCTTCTACTTTTCTCCATAAGTGATCGATTTTGATACCAATTGAACTGAGCATTCTCATATCAAACTGAGTGTTATGAAACACAAGTGTTGTAGCTTGATCGAGATATTTTTGAAGAAGGTCAATCTCACCATCTTCAAAGAAAACTTCACGAGTATACGGATGAACAGAACCTTCCCAGGTATAGTCGTAGACTCCATCACAAGCTGTGACAAGGAATGGACGACATCCATGAAATGAATCTGTTCCAGTTGTTTCTGTGTCAACTGCTAGTATCATGAATTTGATCCAATAACGATAGACGAAGTTCAACTACATCATTATTTTGGAATAATTGTTGTAGTGCGTTTTGAATGATTTTGATTTGACGAAGATTCAAAACAATTGAATAATTACGTTCGTGGTCGAGTGGCTGTGTTGCAAAGTCGTTGCCATTGTTCGATGTTTCGTTGGTCTTTTCTTGAGTCACTTGGTTCATCCACAAAAGTAACGGAGGTTGGTCGAATGAAAAGAATCTGTTGTTTTGCTCGTTTTGTTATAACAAGTCCGGATGGTGGTGTTGGATACTCGACTCTTTTTGTTTCTCCGGTTTCGTAACGAAATATTGCGACCATGTAAAAACTCCTTTTCCAATAAACTCGTTCAAAGATTTGCAAAGATAAATGAAACAATTTGGTGCTCGTTTAGGCATTTCTGCTAAACCAGTACCATATCCATGAGATGAAAATACCAATGGATGGTATTTATTTAAGTCTTTCAAACAAGCTATGTCATGATTGACATAGTTGACAAATTTGTCAAAGTCAGCATCTGTAAAATATGCTGATGGTTCATATTGAGGAAATTTCTTTGTACGAATACCAACACTGTTTTCGCAATGACGAATACAAGCCTGACCACCTGTACCTTCACGTTGAAGGTTGTCACTGAAAACAAATACTTTCTTTGGATGTTGTGCACACACAAAAGGTGTGAAGAATTCGTCACAAAGATAAATTGAACAAAATCCTCTACCAGCAGCTTGATACTTCTCACGTATTTTTTGCATCACGCAAAACGTCTCCTCGTGTTGAAATATGATAGATTTCGGTTAAGCAAAACCATGCGACTTTTGCTAGATGATTTTCTTCACGATCACCATTAGCCCATAACATCAAATGACGAATTGCATGTTCCAGGCGTTCCGCCCTGAATTCTGGGGTGGGGTTGGATTTCCAGTTTCCTCTGCCGTACTTGATCTCTCCTTCTTTGAAGATTTTGCCGACTTCTTCTAATCCGATGTATGGGATTTGTTGGCAATTGGTTCCGAGTACGTCTGATTTTGATGCAGTTTGTTCTTCAACCATTGTTGATACTTCTTTTTACCTTGAGGGTACATAATCCAAAATGGGTGGAATCCGTCAGCTTCAAGCCAAGTCTTGAGGTTCTGACATAGTTCGTCTATTTCTGTTTCTTCTTGGATTCGTCTTAACAGTTCGTTTGGGTCCATGAAATTTCTTTGAAACGTAGAGTCTCTGTTGATTTCTTTGAGAATATTTTCTCATAAGAAATTTGTTTAGTTGTGGATCATGAAAATGACCGTTAGTCTTATGAGTTCCGCGTTTACTCATGGCTTAGACTGTCTATTATGTTGACAACTTTGTTAAGTCTTTCTTCATTCCATTTTCGTCTACCTAATTCTAAATGAGAAAGATAGGTAACTGTGCAATTCATAACATGAGCAACATCTTTTATCTTAAGTTTTTTAGACTTACGATATTCTCGAACACAACAGCCAGTAGCAACGTGATCAATTGATATTAAAGCTTCAACTTTTTGAACAAGTTTCAACATTAAGATACCTCAAAACTTCCTGTATCGATCCATGTTTGCAAATGCTTTATGAAGTCTTTAACCTCTTCTTTGTTTAGATGCAGTTCGTCTTGGCAATCACCAACAAATACGGTATCTTCACCAATATCATTTTTCTTTGAGGTTGCAATGACTATGTTAAGCCATCTAGGACCAACAAGCAAAATCTCTTTTTCATCTGTCTTTTCTACTTTCATGATTCTTCGAGACTCTTTTTAAGAAGGTTTTTGTTTTCATCATAATTACTTCTGGTGGTGTGTAAGTTACGGAGTTATCGTACTCTCCTATACGTTTACAAGAATACATTTCTTTTAAACTATCACCAGTTGGAGTTGGTAAATTTCCTTTTAATTCACAAACGCGTCCATTTAGTACTGTATATAAATCTTGACAAATCATGATTGTATCATCAATATGAACAGTATAAACAGAAAGAAAAAGACCACCTTCAAAGAGAGAACTTTCTAAAAAATTGTTGGTTTTCATGATTCTCTTGGATATTTGTTGCGGTCAATGCGGCAATACTTAAACCATCTACCTTCCGTATTACGCCATAGTCTTTCGTCCCTATCATTTAATTTTGTAAATCCTGCCAGTTTTTCAGTTTGCCAAGTAATACTGTCATGTGATAGTTCACATAACTTTCCCCAATCATCAGGTAAGACAGGTTCTTCCCATTTTGGTTGAGGAGGCCACTCGGTAATGCCTGGAGGCCAGTCGAATTTCAATTCAAGGTGCATCAGCAACGATTGGTTATCAATCAACAAAGTGTTTCCGTGATTGTGTAACCTGATTGATACCGTATCAGGCCACAACGCCTTTACATGCTCAAACGCTTCTTGCGGGGTTAGTTTGGTCATAGTTTGATCCACTTTGCTTTATTTTTCTCGTGACGAATGAGATTGTTTTCTTCTAAAGATTTTAAATCTCTACGGACTGTTCTTTGTGAACACTTGAAACCTTTTTCACAAAGTTTTTCATGTAATTGATGAAGTCGAAATGGACCGTCATAGTTTAGAATGATTAAATCAAGAATTTGAATCATTCTTTTTGCCATTCGACCTCTACGAGACGATTTCTTTTTACGAGGCATTATTTTCTCAATATCAAAGTTTTGAACAAATACCACAACCAACTTGTGAGACTATTTGGGTCTTTTGGTCCTGTCATGATTCTTCCTTTTTGTCAAGACGACGAACGTACCTGTGATTTACTGGGAGGGGAACTAAATCCTCTGGTTTAGCTTTAATTCCCACAGAAAGTAATTGTTTGATTGCGAGTTCAATACAATCACTTGAGACTACTGCATAAACACCTTGTTTATTGTACGTCCAAGTTTTCAAGATGTTTTCTTCTCCACTCTTGATATGCTTCTTCGTTTTGTTTCTGATTTGGACATTCAAATCCATTTCCAAACATTTCTTCAACCCATCCTCTTCCGTAACAAAGACCGCATGGTCCTAAGTCTAGGGAACCACACATGTTGTGTCGTTGACACGGGTGCATTTTGTCAAGTTCTTCAAGAGTATGTGAGTTGTAAAAGTTACTCATTCTCTGTCTCCATAACTTTCTATTTTTCATTTGCAAACTTTACGATGATATTGTTTGATGCAAGACGAGATAGTAATGCTTTTGCATTATGTTTTGCAATTTCGTGTTCCATCATTCCACTTGTAATTTGAAGAATGATTTCGGAAATTATGTCGACTGATTTGTCGTAAGCTGTTTCAGGATCAGGTTTGAAGATTTTAAGTCGTTCTTCATTATTGAAACAATTACAGTAATTTTCGTTTAGTCCACAAAGATCACAAATCATCATTCATCCTCATATTTGTAGTCTAATCCATGCATTTCAGGAGGTATGTCGTAACCTACTAAAACATTGTCCGATCCGTCGTTCAAGATTACTTCGTTGATTGTTATTGATGTATAACTTGCAACAATTTTTACGTCGTAATCTTGATTAGCTTTCTCAAGAATAGCTATTAAATCTGAAACTTTCATATTAGTTTGTCCAAAAATGTTTTCCATTCTTCTTCGGTCATTGACTCAGGTTTTTCTGTTAGTTCAGTAACGAAGAAATCACTTATTAGTTTCATTTCTTCTTTGTTGAAAATTGTGCAATCATAAGGTTCTTTCCTTAATCTTGCTTCTAACTTTTTATGATCTTGAGAGTCAAGGTGAATACAGAATTCAGACTCAAAATCAACATCGTGATCTTCGTCGTTTAAAGATTGAATTGTACCACCTTCAAAATACAAGAAAGTTATTCCTGTATCAGGATCGTTCATAACGTGACTGAATTTTGCTTTCATGAGAATCTATTCCTCATTTTGTTCTCTTTGTGGTAGTTCTTGTTCACAAACTTCATTAAAAAGAATTGCTGCTCGTATTGTTCGTTCAGCAATTACGGTAAGTTCGTCGTCTGTGATATACGGTCCAAAGTTTTCAACTAAGATTTGTTGAAATAAATCTTTGGCGAGAGCTTTAATTTGGTATGGTTTCACGATAGTTTAGCCAAAAATTCTTTCCATTCTCGATCAGTCATTTCTTTATGCTTAAAATTGCTGTGAGGTTTATTTGTTGTTAGTAAACCTCGAATCATTTCCATTTCCATTCGTGAGAACTTCTTTGCATGAAGAACGTAATCTTCGAATGCTTCACACGATACTGGAAATAATTGTTTGACAATTTCAAACATACAGTTTGCGAATGAACGAATCTCTAGCTGAGCAGGAGAATCCATGCGAAGTCGAAGGAAGTTGAAAATGTTGTGTAGATCGCACTTCCAGTAAGCACGAGTGTAAGTTGAAAGAGGTAAGTCTTTACGAGCTTGTTCTTTTGCTATTCCAAATTTGAGACGAAGCTCATAAACTTTACGAGCAGCTTTATGGAATAGAGATTCTTCTCTACTTAAGACAAATCCTCCATCGGTGCTTGATAAGTATTCCATTTTTGGCATGAATTGAATCAAGTCTTCTGCTTCTTCTACTGTAATTAGGTATCCTAATTGCTTATCTAAATATCCATCACTACCTTGCTTGTTGTCTGTAGCTTGTAGCCTCCATTCTTCTGGGGAAGTGGTCTGCATGGCATCGATTGCTTCTGTGTAACGAGTTGAATATTCGTTGACATTAGCAGTACGGTGACGAATCCATTGTCTCCAGCAATCCATTGGAACTTGAACCATGAACTTAATTTCAACCATTTCGAAAGGTGTGGTGTGAGAATGGTTCATGAGATAGCGGATTAGTTGTCGATCTTTTTCAGGAAGAAAGGGTACGCATGGTACGCTTCTTCCGTTCTTTTCTTTGTGTTCTTCTTTTTGTTCGTCTTTACCGTAAGAGACTCTTGCTGCTTGGACTATGGAAGAATCGTCTCCCATATGATCTACTAAGCAAATGAATGCGTTCTTGTCAGAGAGTGGGTAGTATTTTTTCCAGGTGAGTGGATGAGTCATTGTATTTCCTTAGTTAGATGATTGATAGACGATACGTTTTCCACACCAAGTAGCAACTGCGTGTTCTGTTGAGGCACCTTTTGAGTTTTCCCAACCTTTGAGCATGTAAACACAATCGACAGTTGTAACGACCATAAGATCGAAACGAATAATGTCGATCATTGGTACTTTGTCGATTGTACCGAAATAATGAGGGATCAGAATCTCAACGTTTGGACCGAATTGTTTTTCAAGATGATCTTTTGCATTGTGAAATTCTTCAATGTTAAGATCAACTCTTCCGGTCATTGGGCCTGCGATGTAAATACGCATGAGGGACATCCGTCGTGATGAAAGTGTAAAGGATCATTGTATGGACATATGATCCGAGAACAAGTTACGCATTCTTGATCATCACAATGATCAAGGAATTTTCGAGTTTTGTATTCCAATTCCATATTCTCTAGTTTGAGTCTATGGTTTTGAGAAAGTAAATTAAGGTAAAGTTGTCTGTATCTTTCAGATTGAAAGAAGAAAACACAACTGATAACAAATAATGCTATGAGCGAGATTTCCATTGTTGACCTGTAAATTTTAAACAACGATAGCAGAAGTACCAGCCGTGCACTACTCTGGGGAGAGAACCGCACTTACACTCCTTTGGGTTTGCCTGGGATTCTTTTGATGTTAATGAGGATCGGGTTTTGGAACCCTTCTTCTTGGATCGCTTTAACGGCATTTTCGATCATTCCGTAACTAAGAGGAAGTCTTGTTGTTTTGGTTACGTTAATGTAACGTCCATTAACGTGAAAGACCATGAGATAGGTACGTTTACTTACAATTTGTAATAGTAGTCCGAGTGCTACTATCATGAAAAAAGTTAGACAGAAAATGTCAATCATCGTCCATTCCTTCAAAAAGTTTGTCAAAACAAGCACCGCAAATTCCTAGTGATGTAAATAGTTCTCGTTCGTCTGCTGAAAGCTCAGGAAAACAAACTTGAACTGGTTCTCGATTGTAATAATCTTCAATTTGTTCAGGAGTAAATTGAAAATGAAATTCTTTCTTGCAGTCTTTACAAGTTTTCTTTACGGAGACTAGAGGTTTCTTTTCCATGGATTGATGTCAATACTTGTTGGAGTTCAAGAAAATTCTTACGTTGACGGTTGTTTGAGTAAAGAATTACAACTTCTTTTATTTTGTAGTTTAACACAACTTGTAAAGTTGCTGTTCGATTGATAAATTGTACCATAGACAATTCATATACATTTGGGTTTGAACCTGATCCCCAACAACGTCGAAGTTTCAAGTTATTTCGAGTAAAACAATGAACTGCAAACACATGCAGCGAGTTACGAGAAGAAAAACGTAACGAAAATTTGTTCATGGTATTCTCCTTTGTTGAACAGAAAGCCGTGAGGGATTCGAACCCACATCATAGATTTTACCAATATTAAACTAACGGCTTTACCACTATATAATTTTGTTGAGAGTCTTAAACAAATCCAGCGGTATGGAATCCTAGTTTAAGACTAAAGAGTTAACGACCGACGCAAGTACCGTTTACACACTTGATTGTTGTGATGTACGGAAGATTTTGTCGATGTCCGGCACTTGTTTGCCAATATTGAACAGCTTGTTCCGGAGTTGCTACACCTTGTGATCGATAAAGATTTTCTACTCCGACGTAATTTTGGTCGTGAGCAAAACTTCCTGTCGAATCAAGGTATGCTGCATAATGATATGCACCTTTTGTATCTGCAACTGCGGCTCCACTTGCTGGGGAGGAGTGACAACCACAAGGGCAAGTTGTTGCTGCTGCCGAAGTTCCACTACAAGTAGAAGCTGGTCGGACGAGCTTGGCAAGAGTTGATCTTACAGGCTTGTGGGTTGCGACAAACTTTGCAGGAGCAACAGCTACTCTGGCCACACCACGAAGTACGTTGCGAACTGGAGTTGATCGTGTTCCTGAACAAGATTGTGCTTGAACCTGTGGAATCAACAAAAAGAATGCCACGATGGCAAGAATGGTTTTCTGAATCATATTGATCTCTCTTTAAACTGTGAACTGAAACTCTTTCAAACTTTTCTCTATACTTTTCCGTACTAACTTGTTACTTCATAATTACCTCCGTGAAAACCCTCACCGAAGTGAGGGTTAGTAAAGTTGACAAATTGACGACTAGAGAATTTGGCAGTCGTCTTTAGGTGCGATCTTCGTGATAGAAGGATTTTCGCAGTTGGTCAATTGAAGTTTCGTACCGAAATCTTCTTCTAGGAACCATTTTTGCTCGTTCCAAACAACGAGTTTCTTCTCAGGAGCAGGTGCTGCTGTATTTCCTGGGACGACCGAATCGTTCTCAGGGAGTTGTCCTGCTGTTTGCACAAGACGGATACTCTTGTTGTCGTCGAGACCTGCGTAGGCATCGTAAACAACTTCGAAACGATAAGTTGCTTGTGCTTCCAAGAAGAACGAACCGATTTCGTCAGGTTGACGAAGTGACAGACGCTTTTCACGAGGCCAACCCAAACGTTCGAAATCGTCGAACATTCGTTGGAATTTATCCTTGACGGTTTGCTTGGCAGTTGGGTTCAACCACCAAGTTTTCTTCAAGATTTTTCCTTGATGTTCTGGATGTTCGATGATGGTCAGTTCGATCTGGCAGAACGGACTGCCTTCTTTTGTCGTCCCATCTTCATTCGTTTTCTTGGGAGTTTGACCCATCATGAATCCGGTGATCAAACAAACACCAGAAACTCCGATTGGAACTGGTACGTTGTTGGATCGAGATTCTTCTTTCTTAACGTCCTCAACGACTTGGGAGTTTTGACCGAAGAATTGTTGGAATTCAGGAGAAATCTTAACTTTGTTCATAATACTCTCTACTTTGTTGAAAAAACCACACAGGTTTAAAAAGGTTGTGAAAGGGTCTCCGGATTACTGTCCTTTCTTATATGCCGGAGGGAAATAGTTCCAAAGGTTTTCAAAAGCTGTTTTTGCATCCTCACCCATCGGGATGATAGGAGGCATTTTCCATCGATTCTTTGCTTGGTGTCCAGTTGCAAGAGAAGTGTAAATCAGTCGGTTTGCAATTTGACTTGCTTTACCTTCTGTTGCAATCTTCTGTTTGTTTGTTTCGGTTGCGATAGTAATATCGACACCGAGATTTAAGAAGAAAATGAACTCACACCAAGCAGTAAAAATACTACGCATACCTGCTCCCTTGTCACTGTCATCGAGGTTGATAACGTGACACAAGAAGTCTGCACCCATAGTGTTTGGCATAGGTGTTGTAATCGCATGACTTACGAATACGATATTAACACCTTCACGAACTTTTTGTGAACAGACATCAAGAAATACTTGAAGCCGGTTGACACAGTTACGACGTAGACCTTGAGAATAGTCGTTGAACAATTTCCAATTGTTTTGGAATTCTTCTTTGCAGACAGAATCCATGATCAATTGTTGTACACCACGAAGTGCATCAATCAAGATCGTACCTGTCTTTGTGTTACGAATTTCAGCTACGAGTTGTTCGTAAGATGAAATTACACTGTTCATTGTGTTTTCTGGAACGTCTCCTGCAATTTCAAGAGTTTCGTAACCAGACTCACCAACAGATTTGCACCACACAGGACCAGGAAAGTAAAGTCCTAGACTTGTCTTTCCCATACCTTCACGACCATAAATACAACCACCAAAACCACGCATAACAACTCCACGAGGATAGGAATGAAACCACACAACACGATGAAAAGAAACAGTTTAAGTCGTTGCATCTGCTTTAGCTGCCGCAGCTTCTGGGGAGAAGAAGCCTTCTGGATACCGCTTATTTAGTTTTTCTTTGTTCTGTTCGATGATTTCGTTGACATTGAGACCACAGTGTTGGATCATTTCGACAACTTTCAAGAAGAAGAAGATAGGTTCGATTTCTACGTCTCGATTGTAGAAAATACGATTCTTTACTTGGTCGAGGAATTGATCAATGATGAATGTCAAAGTCATCTTTGATGCAGATTCCATGAGTTGAGCATCTTCTGCTCTTTCAAGGAACGGAAGAAACTCTTCCAACTTGTGGAAGTAGTACATCATATCTCCGAACTCTTTCTGAATTGCCTTTTCTTGTTTTTCAATATCAACACGAAGTTCTGTGAGTGTTGAGTCGTATTCAGTGTGGGTAGCTTTGTATCTCATCAAAGCTAATTGAGCTTTGTCGTATTTGGTCATTTCCAAACACGATTCAAAGTATTCGCCGATAAGACCGAGAACACAATGAAGGATGTTCATTGTCTTGTCAGGTTTGTAGGCAAATATTTTCTTTGTAAATTCGATGTAGTCTACGTTCATTCTTTTGTTACCTTTGAGAGTTCTTTGAACAAATGTTCAACAGGCTTGAGGTTTTCGAAATCTAGTTGATTGGTGAGATACAACCAGTATTTCTTTTTGAATTTAGGAGCTTGTGATGGATCAAACAAACGTAGTGGACGTTTGTAGAAAATCTTGTTGAAACAAGTCGGATTGTGAATATCAAAAGAATCTTGGGAACAGTATTCATACAATTCACAAATTTGATCGATGATTGGATCAATTGTTTGTTGACGATAAAGTTCGTTGAATTCTTTTGTTATTGAGAATGGGTACTGATCGAGCCATTCTAGTTTGTTATAAATCACTGGATAAGCACCGTATTGATGAGTGTTATACAGACGATTTATGTATGACAAATGAGTTTCCTGAACTTGTTGTTTAGGAGCACCATACTTTAATTCAGGAATCGTTATGTTATCATAAAGAATGTTGTAGACATCCATTGCGTAAGCATAAAGATTGATTTGCAGATCAGTTTCTGCTTCTTTTCTGAATTGAAATCTATCGTATGAACCTTTACATTTGTGTTCAAGAAGAAGTGGAGTATGACTTGTGGTCATACAATATCCGTCAACTTTACCCATGATATGTACTTTTGAACCATGTTGAGTTGTGTATGGTTTACGAAACTCAACTTCTGTTTCAATTGAAATACATTCTTGCTTGTACGAGTCATCGTAGAGTTTCAACATTGTCAAGATTGACAATTGAGACACTTGAGATAACTGTGGATAAAATTTACATTCATCAAGAACAGCCCTACGAACTAAAGCCCATTCTTCTGGGGTGAAGTCCTTGATCCTCTTAGGATTTTCAAGAGCAACTTCTAATCCTTTATGGAATACTGTACCCCATGGAAGGTTTGGTTCGAGTTCGGCAGGTTCTTCAAGACCTAGACCATAATAAAGGACAAACGAGAATGGGTCTTGCTCGTAAGCAACCATTAACGATTGTGTTATTCCTCCTTCATACGGTCCTTTCCATTTCCATTGCATTTATTCATAGTGGGTTAATGGAGTGAGAGTAGTGAAACGAGAAATCTGCAATGCAGGACGAAAGAACAATTAGTGCAAAGAATTTGAAAGTTCTTTGATAAATTGTTCAAGTTTACGAGCTTGTTTCTTCATTGTGAGAACTTTTTTCTCTAGTTGAAGAATTTCTCGTGGATGTTTGAGGATGATGTTTGGTTTGTTTGTTCGGTAAATAGAAGCTAGTGCTCCTAGGTACACAATTCCATGAGGACGAATTTCAGAAACAAGTTGATCGATATGCGGTGTGCAATGTTCGATTTCTTTTGTTGTTGGTTTTCGTCCTATGTCTACGATATCGAGAATGCGGTCTGAGATTACTTGAGTTGGACTGTCGATGATTCCTCGATCTTCCATGATGACAGTTTTTGGCTGACAACAAACAAGATCGGTGATTGTGTATCGAAATCCAATTTTCAAGTAGGACCACATTATGTCCATAATCGTGCCACTTCTTCCGGTGAAAGGAATTCCGGTTGCATTTTCTGCTCCGTCGGGATGATCTCCGATGAAGAGGATTGTAGGCTTGGGTTCGATTCCGTAATGGTGTTCGCCATCGAATCTAAGACTGACTCTTCGTCGGCCGATAGCAAGGATACATCTGTTGCAACTGCCCCAGTCTGCATAGGCTGTATGACAATTGTAGTAGAGACGTGTGCCTCGTATCGGATTCCCGATAGGATTCTGTTCAATACTTCGAGTGAACATTTACGCCCTCCTCCAAGTAAGGCATGGTAATTTGAGGGTTGATATCCAATCTTTCTGCAGTAGTCTGCTGCTTTTCCTGGGGAGAGGTTATCGATCAGGTCTTTGATTTGATAACCTTCTTTGGAGGTCAGCAAGACGACTGGATTTGATTTGTCCTCCTTCTTTTGAAAGATCAGTATGGACTGATCTACTTGTAACATTCGTGTGACATCGGATTCGCTCATTTTTGTGTTCCAGTCTTTGAATAATCAGAGAAATAACAGAGTCTGGACATTCGTTTAAATGAATAGTCATAAAATATAGAAGTGTCCATCCGTTTGATACTAAATCGTTGTGTTTTTCACAATCTCTTCTCATACCTTTGTATGAAAGATGTCCTGTTCCGTGTCCTTGTAACTCTATTCCTAGCTTTTCAGCAGGGAAACAAAAGTCGAGTTCCCATTTTCGACTTTTACTTGGGTCTAGAGTATTGGGACAACAAACAGTATGATGAAAGACGATTGGGTAGGACGAATGTTGCTTCCATAGTTTATGAAAGTTTTCTTCAAAGTTACTGTCATAAACTTTGTTGTTCGGTCGGAATTTGTTCCTCATAAATTCCTATCTGATAAAGCTCTTGCTGAATTTCAGCAAGATGATTGAAACATCGTAAAAAGGCTGTTTGAATACGAATCTGAGATTCGATTCGAACATCTACGTCTCTAGTCTCTGGGGAGAGAGGGAATGCTTCGTTGGTGGTAATTGCTGTTGCAATTGGATCACCAATCTTAAGTTGTGAGAGCTTTGAAGCATGTTGCATTGCATTGTTAATGATTTTTGCGAAATGCGTTGCAGCTACAATCGGTCCTTGAGACATACTAGATTCCTAACGAGAAAGATTGACGTAGACGATACAGTAAAAAACGTACAACAAGATGCCTGATCCGAGAATCAGGCAAAGTGTTTGCAAGAAAGAGTTAACTTCTTTCATACTATTTCCTTAGAGCAGCTAAGTCGGCCAGAAGTTGGTCTTTGTCAAAACCAACTATGTTTTTTCCGTTGACAAGCATTTCTTCGGATAGGTAGACGTAAGATTCGTCGTTGTATCGTTTGAAGAATGCTTCTGTCATCGGTTGTATTCGGCCCCAAGTTACGCAAAATGGAGCACTTTTCTTAAATCCAACAATCGGAATGTAGTGACCACCGATGATTCGACGACCACCAAACCAAGTTGGGATATCCCAAACTTGATGTTTCTGGAACTGATCTTGTGCGGATTTTGGAACTTCAATACCAATTCCAACTGCTCCAAACAAGTAAACAGCAACTCTGTGCAGGTTTGTGTTACCTGCTGGAATCTTCATGTAAGCAGCAACCTTGTGTCGATTGCCTTGAGTATCGACAATACCGATTTTTTGTCGGTATTTTGCTGCATCAAGGACGTTTGTTCCTTGATCTGTTGAAGGTCTGCGAGGATCAAAACCTGTGATTGCTGAGTAATCAGACAAAACACAAGATTCGTTGAAACTGACGTTGTGTTGTCCTAGTGCATTCCACAACATTGTTTCGTGTGCTGCTCCAGCAAGAACACAGTCACCGTATTTGTCGTTTCCGAGTATCCCCCACGGAACAACAACACTGTCAGAGTAACCAACGTTTTCAGGAGGAACTGGTAATATCTCAAGATTGAGATAGTTAGCCAGATTGAGTGTACGTTCATCATTGCTTGGAGCAAGTTTACCGAATTTCATCAGACACGTTCCTTGTCGTATTTGTGAACACCTACAGGACAACGAGGGATACCGTGTTCGGAGTAACCTTCGTGTTCGACTTTTAACATTTTACCAACCCACAAGAATCTGTGGGTTAGAATTGATTGACGAATTGTTGCGTTACCTCGGAATGAACATCGAAATGTTTTTCCATCAGGCATTTGACAAATGAGAATTCCTTCTTTCTTTGCACCTTCGACAACACCGATGATTTTGAATTCATCGTCTTGAAATTCTTTGAGTTTCAAAAGGTTTGGTGATCGATAGTTAAGTTGGTAGGAACTTTCAATGTTACGAATCATCACACCTTCGTAACCGGATGCACGATACTCTGCCATCACAACAGCCAATTCTTCTGGGGTGAGTTGGTCGTCCTCGTACAGAAGTGTTTGGACCATCTTGAATGGACATTTCTTTGAGAAGTATCGGTGTTTGTTCAAAGCATGGTTTGGTTGCATATACTTGATGTATGCTTCTTCCATGATTTGAATGAACTTTTCGACCATCTTGATTCGGACAGAGAATGGTTCATCGAGGTCAACACAGTCGAATACGTGGTACTCGATTTCTTTGAAACACATCGATTGGTCAGGAGTTTGTCTCATGACAAAACCTTCGATAATGTTGAAAGGAGTGTTCTTGATGATTAGTTCACCGTCGAATTTGATTCCTTTTGGTAGATCGGGATGGTTGAATTGAGGAAGGTAGAGTTCAATGTGGGGACACGATCCAAAGAAAGTGTTTCTTCTTGAACGGAGACCTTCTTCTGAAAGAATACAACGGATACCGTCAAGTTTTGGTTGGAGTGCAACTTTCTTGAAAGGAATTTTTCCTTTGTATTCTTGAGCTAACATTGGAAGTGGTGGTGGGGCAGTTGGAATTTCTTCTGTGTAACCACGACGTTCTTTTTGTTCGTTGATGTACGAATTCATCTTTGCAGATGCTTTCTGTTCATCTTCGATATCTTCACTGATAATGTTATCAGTTGGTTTGACTGGAAGTTGATGACCCCAAGAACGAGTTAGGTGATGGATTGGAAATCCAGTGTCATCAATTTCAGAAACTAAATCGATTTTCCACCATGATACATCGCCTCTGTTGTTCAGTTTGTAAAGAGTCTTTGATGTTTCCATGATTTTTCCTTAGAACGAAAGATAGTAGTGGTCACGACGAGTTCGAGTTTCACCTACGAACATACAATTTTCTTCTTGAAGTTTTTGTGTTGAAGTTTTTGCTTTTGAAGAAGCAATTGGAGGATTTAAAACTCCAACAACATTAGCTTCGAGACCTTTTGCTCGGTGGACTGTCAATCCAGTAATCTTAGTTTCTGATTTTGGTGGATTGGTCAGTCGTTTGGCAATCACTTTGAAGTCTGAGAGAACTGTACAACGTCCGAGGATGAATCGACAAGCATTTATTTTATCGATTGTTCCTTCTTTTGCCATATCGTCTCCAACTTCAAGACATCGTTTTTCGAATAAGTCAAGTTTGTGGAGAGCATCTGGAATGTCTCTTGCTTGACGATTTTCGAGAGTTCGAACAAGTGCATCGTAAAGAGAAGAACCAAGAACTTTTGCAGGAATGTTGAGTTTGATGCAATGAATTCCTAGTCGAACAAGTGGAGCATTGTACCGACAAACAATCAGTGGATTGTATTGTACTGTGTCTTTGATCCATTCTTGTAGATTCTCACCGTCTACCGACGCTTCGATTCCTGGGGTGGTGGATTGTCCTTTCAGGTTGGCTAAAGGTTTAATTTGGTTTGCTCTTTCGACTCGGTTTGGTGGAAGCCGGAAAGAGAGTTTGAGTGGAAGTTCAAGATCGGAACTTGCTCGAATCTTGTCGATTGCGTAAGGATCTGCACCTGTCCAAGCATTAATTGCTTGGTTTTCGTCACCTGCACAGATTAAGTGCTTACACAGTTTTTGTGCAAGAAGTAATCGAGCAGGTGATTGGTCTTGACATTCGTCAACAAATCCGAATTCGAACCAAGGTTTGTCGAGAATGAAAAGTGCTAACCAAATTTGATCGATGAATTCGATTCCAATGGATCGATCTACTTGTTTCATTGCTGTGATAAGCTGACTTGCTTGTTGACAGATGTTTTGGTGAATCCGAAACGGAGCAAGGTCAGAATATTTTGACTGAAGTAAGTAGAAGTTTTCCATTTTGACTTCGAGCAACTCGTCTTTGAGTTTCTCGATGAATTTGATTGTTGTCAACCACTCGAATTTGTTTTTGAGTTGAGACATGTCTTGTCCAGTAATCTTAGCAACCAGAATTTCTGATCGTTTTGGATTCATGGGAACGTGTCCAAACTTCTTTCGAATGACCGAGTAACCCCAACCGTGATGAGTGTGAACTTCACAATCTTCGTGGATTTTCTTTTCCAGTTCTTTGACGATTGTGTTGTTGTAGGCAATGTAAGGTACTGTTTTAATACCTTTGGGCATTGTCTTACGAATCCATTCGTAAATTGCAAACTGTTCGTCAGTACATGGGAATCGTTGTCTCCACATGAGTGGAGTTGGTGTTTGATAGTAAAGGTAACTATCGACTAGAGTGTGGGTTTTACCACAACCGGGTCCGGCTGATATTAAGAGATTTGGCATTTCTTCTTCTTTGGTGAGGGTTTCCAATGAAAACCTGTAGGAGTGAGAATACAGGTACGATCAGTCAACATGAGTTGTTCGTAGAGATTACGAATACCGTCGGGATATGATTCATAGACAACAATATACATTTGATTGTCATAGATGATTACACACCAGATGTATTCTCCAAGAGAATTGTTGAGTCTTTTCTTGAATCGACGAAGAGCTTTGAGTCTTATTGGCCAATAGACTCCGACAGGTATTTTGTTGTTTCGATGGTTGATAACTTTTAGCATAGTGTTTTCTTTCTTTAAACTATCATTTTGTGATAGTAAATTTTAGAAATTAGTATCTTTTCGTGATACTTTTGTGTTAAAAAGTGATGAATTTTCATCAAAATGAGCACTAAAATCATCAAAAAACAGCAAATTTGAGTCAAACTGATGATTTTTGTGTA
>Ga0228698_1000244_pt1 | contig 47032 bp, 38 predicted proteins | sample McNCre117_Aug_MG_FD_178015 | JGI IMG/M metagenome (GOLD analysis project Ga0228698, IMG submission 178015) | Freshwater microbial communities from McNutts Creek, Athens, Georgia, United States - 1-17_Aug_MG | ecosystem: Environmental > Aquatic > Freshwater > Creek | place: USA: Georgia... | reverse complement strand
GCGGTCAACGTCAAGCTGACCGAGAAGCTGTCGCTGAACTTCGACGCGCTCAACCTCAACAACCCGACGCTCAAGTACTACGGCGACAACACCGAGCAGCCGCGCGCGTTCTACTCGAACGGCCGCCAGTACTACCTGACGCTGAACATGAAGATCTGAGGGGGGTGACGGACCCGGCCTGCACGGGCCGGGCCGCGTCATCGGTGGATGGGTGGTGCGACCTTCGGGTGGCACCACCCTTTTTTCATGGATGTTGGCCCCCAGGCTCCCTCCGGTCGCCACCCCCCGAGGGGGCTCTGCCAGCGGCCCGGCGGAGCCGGTTCCGCGGCAGGCACTTGAGGAGCGTGATCGCATCGCGATCACGGTGAATCCGGCGTTGGCGCCGGATCACGTCCTGGGGAGCATGGCGGCTTGTGGCTTGTGGTGGTGCCTTCGGCGGCACATCTGTCGCCAAGCGAATTGGGCGGCCTTCACCGCCCATCTCCGACTTGCGGGCAGGGGCGGGGCCTGCTCATACTCGCGCGACAAACTGCCCGGGCAGGTTTCCCGGGCGCAGCACGAGGAGACACGAGGATGCGCGGATTCTGGCGGCCCCGCGGGGCCGGGGATGAGCCGTCGGCGTTGCCCGGCGGCGCGGGTGCGTCCGCTCCGGGGGCGGCTGAGGCGGACGAGCTGTCCCGGGCCCGGCAGGCCATCCAGGCCATGCAGAGCATCGCCGGCCAGGCCGGCCAGCTCGGGCGCGGTGCGGCCGAGCTTGATGGCGTGATCGTCGACACCGTGGCCCTGGGGCAACGCCAGGTCGAGGAATTCGACGGCCTGGCCCAGGGGGTGCAGGCCATGGTCGATGCCAACCAGCGCATCGACGATGCCGTGGGGGCCGGGCGCGAGGCGGTGGAGCAGACCCGCCAGGCCGTGGCCCTGGTGGGCGACGAGGTGCTCAGCGTGGTGACCTCGCTGCGCGAGGTGGCCGCGGCCGCCACCGACATCACCCAGATCGCGTTGCAGACCCGCCTGGTCGCGTTCAACGCCACGGTCGAGGCCAAGCGCGCCGGCGAGGCCGGGGCCGGGTTCGCCGTGGTGGCCGACGCGGTCAAGGACCTGGCGGGCAAGGTGGAGCGCTCGTCCAAGCAGATCATGAGCACGGTGGCCCAGCTGGACCAGCGCATCGACCAACTGGCCACCAACCTGGCCAAGCAGCGCGCCGGTGCCCAGGCCAGCGGCTTCCACCTGGCCCTGGGCCGGGTTGAAGGCAGCGTGGACCAGATCGCCGAGCAGGCGCGCCACAACCTGGCCGAATGCCGCGGGGTGATCACGGCGGTACGGGCCATGTCCGACAGCCTGGCGGATTCGTCCCGGTCCCTGCAGCAGGTGGGGGCCAACACGCGCGACTTCCTCAAGGCCTCCGAGATGCTGATCGAGCTCAGCGCCGACAGCGGGGTGCAGACCCCCGACACCCCGTTCATCGCCGCCGTCACCGAGGCCGCGGCCCGCCTGGGGGGCCTGCTGGAGCAGGCCGTGGCCCAGGGCCGCATCAGCCTGGCCGACCTGTTCGACGAGCAGTACCAGGCGGTGGCCGGCAGCAACCCGGCGCAGCTGATGACGCGCTTCGTGGCGCTCACCGACGAGCTGTTCCCGGCCGTGCAGGAACCGATGCTGCAACTGGATGCCAAGGTGGTGTTCTGCGCGGCGGTCGACCGCAACGGCTTCCTGCCCACGCACAACCGCAAGTTCTCACAGCCGCAAGGCAGCGACCCGGTGTGGAACGCCGCCAACTGCCGCAACCGACGGCTGTTCAACGACCGCACCGGCCTGGCCGCCGGGCGCAACCAGCGGCGCTTCCTGCTGCAGACCTACCGCCGCGACATGGGCGGCGGGCGCATGCTGCTGATGAAGGACCTGTCGGCGCCGATCACGGTGCAGGGGCGGCATTGGGGCGGCCTGCGGCTGGCCTACGGGTTCGGGGACTGACGCCGGTCCGCCCGGGCGCCGCCCCCGCCGTTTCAGGGCTGCGCCCGGGTCGTGGCCCCGCGACACCCGGGGAGATCCCCTTGACCCGGTACCAAGGTGCCGGGTTTAACCTTGGCAGCTGCCATGAGCCGCCTGCCCGCCCCCTTCTCGCCCGACCTGGTCGCCTCGCCCACCCTGACCCTGCGCGGGCTGTCCACCGACGCCGGCCTGGGCACGCAACAGGTCTGCGAGCGTGCCGGGGTGACCCGCGGCGTGCTGCGCCTGTACGAGCGCGAAGGCCTGATCCCGCCGCCGCGGCGCACGCCGGCGGGCTACCGCCAGTACCCGCCGGACATCCTGTCGCGCCTGCAGGCGGTGCGCCTGCTCAAGGACGTGGGCTGCACGCTCAAGCAGATCGCGCTGCTGCTGGGCGAACACGACCGCGGCCGCATCAGCGACGAGCGCCTGCGGCAGCTGGCCGCCGACGAGCTGCGTGCGGTCGAGGCCCGGCTGGCCCGGCTGCAGCTGGTGCGCGACGCGCTGGCGGCCGTGGCCGGGGGCGACCGCAGCCTGATCGACGACCCCGATTGCCATTTCCTGCTCGACTTTCTCGGAGCCTGACCCACCATGCCGATGACCACCCGCCGACGCTTCATCCTGGGCAGCCTGGGGGCCACCAGTGCCCTGGTGCTGGGCTGGTCGGCCCTGCCGGTGCGCCAGCGCCTGAGCACGGCCCGCCCCCTGCCCGTCAGCGGCTCGGAAGCCGCGCTCAACGGCTGGGTCAAGATCGACGCCGACTCCACCGTGACCGTGATGCTGGCCAAGAGCGAGATGGGCCAGGGCGTGTCGACCTCGCTGGCCATGGTGCTGGCCGACGAGTTGGATGCCGACTGGGCCAAGTTGCGCACCGAGACCTCGCCCATCGACAAGATCTACAACAACCTGGCCACCGTGGTCGACGGCCTGCCCTTCCACCCGGACAGCACGTCCACGCTCAAGCGCGTGGCCGGCTGGCTCACGGCCAAGAGCATGCGCGAGATCGGGGTGATGATGACCGGCGGCTCGTCCAGCCTCAAGGACCTGTGGCTGCCCATGCGCGAGGCGGGCGCCAGCGCACGCGCGATGCTGGTGGCCGCGGCCGCGGCCGAATGGGGCGTGCCGGCCGCCGAGGTGCGGGTCAAGGCCGGGGTGCTGAGCCATGCCTCGGGCAAGACCGCGCCGATGGGCCATTTCGCGGCCGCCGCGGCCGCCCTGCCCCTGCCGGCGGCCGTGACGCTGAAGACGCCTGCGCAGTTCACCTTGATCGGCCATGCGCAGTCACGCAAGGACAACGCGGCCAAGCTCGACGGCTCGGCCCGCTTCGGCATCGACGCGCTGCCGCCGGGCCTGCTGTACGCCAGCGTGGTGATGTGCCCCGAACTGGGCGGCGGCCTGGCCGGCTTCGACGCGGCCCAGGCGCTGGCCATGCCCGGCGTGAAGAAGGTGATCGCGCTGGGCACGGCCGCGGGCCTGACCGCCGGTGTGGCGGCCATTGCCGAGCAGCCCTGGCAGGCCATGCAGGCCGTGAAGGCGGTGCTGCCGCAGTGGTCGCCGGGGCCGGCCGCGGCCTGGTCCAGCGCCGACGTGTTCAAGCGCCTGCGTGACGAACTCGACCACGAGGACGGCTTCGCGTACTACAGCGAGGGCGACGCGGCCGCGGCGCTCAAGGGCGCCGCCCGCACGCTCAAGGCCGAATACCAGGCTCCGTATCTGGCGCACGCGGCCATGGAGCCGATCAACTGCACGGTGCTGCTCAAGGACGGCGCCGGCACGGTCTGGGCCTCGACCCAGGTGCCCGGCATCGCACGCAGCGCGGCCGCGCACGCGCTGGGCATCGACGCCGAGCGCGTGAGCGTGAACGTGGGCTTCCTGGGCGGGGGCTTCGGCCGCCGTCTGGACGTGGACTTCATCGCGCAGGCGGCCGAGATCGCTCGCGCGATGGAGGGCCGGCCGGTGCAGACGATCTGGTCGCGCGAGCAGGATTTCACCCACGACTTCTACCGCCCGGCCTGCGTGTCGCGCTTCGAGGCGGGCCTGGATGCCCAGGGCCGGCTGACGGCCTGGCACAACGTGTCCGCGGGCCAGGCCATCGTGCCCAAGGCGGTGTCGCGGGCGTTCGGCCTGCCCATGGCCGGGCCGGACAAGACCACGTCCGAAGGCGCGTTCGACCAGCCCTACGAGTGGCCGGCCGCGCGCATCGCGCACCGCATCGTGGACCTGCCGATCCCGATCGGCTTCTGGCGCTCGGTGGGGCATTCGCACCAGGCCTTCTTCAAGGAGTCCTTCGTGGACGAGGTGGCCCAGGCCACGGGCCAGGACCCGCTGGCGTTCCGCCTGGCCCTGCTGAAGAACCACCCGCGCCACCAGGCCGTGCTGCGCCGCGCCGCCGACAAGGCCGGCTGGGGCACGCCGGTGGCGCCCGCCCCCGATGGTGCGAAGGTGGCCCGGGGCCTGGCCCTGCACCAGTCCTTCGGCTCCATCGTGGCCGAGGTGGCCGAGGTGTCGGTGGGCCCGGACCGCACGATCCGCGTGCACCGCGTGGTGTGCGCGGTGGACTGCGGCACCGTGGTCAACCCTGACGGCGTGCGCCAGCAGCTCGAGAGCGCGGTGATCTTCGGCCTCAGTGCCGCGCTGCACGGCGAGATCACGCTGGACAAGGGCCGCGTGCAGCAGAGCAATTTCCACCAGCAGGGCGCGGTGCGCATGGCCGACTGCCCGCGCATCGAGGTCGAGATCCTGCCCAGTGCCGAGCCCCCCGAAGGCCTGGGCGAACCCGGCCTGCCGCCATTGGCCCCGGCCGTGGCCAACGCGCTGGCCCGCCTGACCGGCCAGCGCCTGCGCGCGCTGCCGCTGCGGATGCCCGCCGCCTGAGGCTCATGCGATGAGCCTGTGGGGTGAGGCGCCGACGCCCACCCTGCCGACCGACCAAACGACCGAACGACCCGAACCCCGAACCTCCCCCGCCGCCCCGGGGACCGAGATGAGCACGCTGAAGATCAATGGCCAGACCCGAGAAGTGCACGCCGCCCCCGACACGCCCCTGCTGTGGGTGCTGCGGGGCGAGCTGCAGATGACCGGCACCAAGTTCGGCTGCGGCATGGCCTTGTGCGGGGCCTGCACCGTGCACCTGGACGGCCAGCCCGTGCGCAGCTGTGTGACCCCTTTGGCCGCAGTGGGCACCCAGGAGGTGACCACGATCGAAGGGGTCAGGGGCGCCAGCATCGACGCGCTGCGCCAGGCCTGGGCGGCGATCAACGTGGTGCAGTGCGGGTACTGCCAGAGCGGCCAGCTGATGTCCGCCTGCGCCCTGCTCGACAAGACCCCCAAGCCCACGGATGCCGACATCGACGCCGCGATGTCCGGCAACCTTTGCCGCTGTGGCACCTATCCCCGCATCAGGGAAGCCATTCACCAGGCCAGCACAAATTGATGCCCCCACGCTCCCTCCGGTCGCTGCCCCCCGAGGGGGCTCTGCCAGCGGCCCGGCGGAGCCGGTTCCGCGGCAGGCGCTTGAGGTACGTGATCGCAACGCGATCACGGTGAAGACGGCGTCGGCGCCGTCTTCACGTCCCGGGCGGCCTCGTGGCAGCTCACGGTTGACGCAGGCCTTTGTCGCGCCCAAGGCCACAGCTGGACCGCTTGGCAGACCAAGCCGACGCCCAAAGCAGTTGAGCGGCGCTGTGCGTCCGGTCCAACGCAACCAAGCGGCCGCCGCGGAGCCGGCTTTGCCGGGCCGCCGGCGAGGCCGCCACCGCTACAAGCGCACCGCAAGTACCTGTGCCCCCGAAAACAAACCCCCTCAATACCCCTTCGCCGCCCCATTCGGGTTGCGCGGATCACTCGCCCCGACCAAGGTCCCGTCCGGCGCGAACTGGATCGTCTGCGTCCGGCCCATCGCGGCCTTCTCCACCACCTTGTGCCCCAGTTGCTGCAGCAGCGTCACCGTGTCGCGGCTCAGGCCCTTCTCGACCCGCAGTTCGTCGGGCAGCCACTGGTGGTGGAAGCGCGGCGTGGCCGCGGCCTCGGCCGGGTTCATGCCGAAGTCGATCAGGTCGACCAGGGTTTCCAGCGTCGTCGTGATGATGCGCGCCCCGCCCGGGCTGCCCGTGGCCGCCCAGGGCTTGCCGTTCTTCAGCACCAGGGTCGGCGACATCGAGCTCAGCGGGCGCTTGCGCGGCGCCACCGCGTTGGCCTCGCCCCCGATCAGCCCGAATGCGTTGGGCACGCCGGGCTTGGCGCTGAAGTCGTCCATCTCGTTGTTCAGCAGGATGCCTGTGCCCGGGGCCACGATGCCCGAGCCGAAGCTCAGGTTCAGCGTGTACGTGACGCTGACCACGTTGCCCGCCGCATCCGCCACCGTGTACTGCGTGGTCTGGTCGCTTTCGTAGGGCTGGGGCTTGCCCGGCTTGATCGTGGCGGCCGGCGTGGCCCGCGTCAGGTCGATCTTGCGCGCCAGCTCGGCCGCGTAGCCCGGGCTCGTCAGCCCCTTGACCGGCACCTTCACCTGGTCCGGGTCGCCCAGGTACTCGCTGCGGTCGGCATAGGCCAGCTTCATCGCCTCGGCCATCACGTGGATGGTCTTGGCGCTGTCCGGGCCCCATTCCTTCAGCGGGAAGCCCTGCAGCATGTTCAGGATCTGCACGATGTGGGTGCCGCCCGAGCTGGGCGGGGGCATCGAGACGATCTCGTAGCCGCGGTAGTTGCCGCGCACCGGCTCGCGCTCGACCACCTGGTAACCGGCCAGGTCGGCCGCCGTGATCAGGCCCTGGTGGGCCTTGGCCTCGGCGACGATGGCGCGTGCGATGTCGCCTTGGTAGAAGGCCTTGGCTCCGTCGCGGGCGATGGCCTGCAGGCTGCGGGCCAGATCGGCCTGCACCAGGCGCTCGCCCACCTTCAGCGGCTCGTCGCCCTTGAAGAAGATCTTCTTCGTGGCCGGCCAGGCGCCCAGGTGGCCCTTTTCGGCGGCCAGCAGCGCGCCCAGGGTCTCGTCCACCGGGTAGCCGCCCTTGGCCAGGGCCACGGCCGGGGCGATCAGGGCCGCGCGCGGCCGGGTGCCGTGGTGCTCCAGCGCGTACAGCAGGCCGGCGACCGTGCCCGGCACGCCCACGGCGGCCTGGGTGAACAGGGACTTGTCGGGGATGACCTTGCCGTCGGCGTCCAGGTACATGTCGCGCGAGGCCTGGGTGGGGGCCATCTCGCGGAAGTCGATGGCCGTGCTCTTGCCGGTGCGCGCGTCGTGCACCAGCATGAAGCCGCCGCCGCCCAGGTTGCCCGCGTTGGGCAGGGTCACGGCCAGCGCGAAGCCCATGGCCACCGCGGCGTCCACCGCGTTGCCGCCCTGGCGCAGCACCTGCAGGCCCACGTCCGAGGCCAGGTGGCTTTCGCTGGAGACCATGCCGTGCGCGGCGCGCACCGGGTGGAAGATGTCGTTGCTGAGGTCGTAGCGCACGCCCGCGGCCGTGGCGCCGCTGGCCGTCTGGGCCTGGGCGGCCGGGGCCAGGCCCAGGCTCAGGGCGGCGGCCAGCAAGGCGCTGGCGCAGGCCCCCGCGCGCAAGGCCCCCAGGGCATGGGGGCGGGCGATCTTGGCGACCGTGGCGGTCGTGGCGATGGGCATGGGCAGGCTCCTCGGGCGGTTCGACAAGGTGGGGCGGGGGGCGGCGGGCGTCGACCCCGTGGGGCCGCGCCGCGCGGCCCGGTGGGCTCCGATGGTAGAGCTTCCGCCCGCGATGAACCCCCACGGCATCCCGGGCTCATGGTGAAATTCGGGTTTCCCCATCCGTCCATCCCTGACCGGAGCTGACCTCCATGCTGAACCGCCTGTCGCGCCTGGCCCCCCTGGTGGCCCTGGCCTGCGCTTCCCTCTCGACCACCCCGGCCGCCCGGGCCGCCGGCCCCGCCGCCGCGGCCGAGCCCAAGGTGCTCAACATCTACAACTGGTCCGACTACATCGCCGAAGACACGTTGAAGAACTTCGAGAAGGAAACCGGCATCAAGGTCAACTACGACAACTACGACAACAACGAGGTGCTGCACACCAAGCTCGTGGCGGGCAAGACCGGCTACGACATCGTGGTGCCGGGCGCGCACTTCGCCAAGATGCAGATCGAGGGCGGCCTGTTCCAGAAGCTCGACCGGGCGCAGCTGGGCAACTGGGGCAACCTGGACCCGGCGGTGCTGAAGTCCATGGCCCAGGTGGACCCGGGCAACCAGTACCTGGTGGACTGGCTGTGGGGCTTCGTCACCGTGGGCATCAACACCGAGCTGGTGAAGAAGGCCCTGGGCAGCACGCCGATGCCGGCCAACCCCTGGGCCCTGCTGTTCGACCCGCAGTACGCGAACAAGCTCAAGGCCTGCGGCATCAGCTACCTGGACAGCCCGTCCGAGGTGCTGCCGGTGGCCCTGGGCTACGTGGGCAAGGCGCCCTACAGCAAGGTCGCGGCCGATTACGCGGTGGCCGGCGAGATGCTCAAGAAGGTGCGCCCCACGGTGTCGCGCTTCTCGTCCTCGGGCTACATCAACGACATGGTCAACGGCGCGGTCTGCGCGGTGATGGGCTACTCGGGCGACATCAACATCGCCCGCGCGCGGGCCATCGCGGCCAAGAAGGGCCCGGTGATCCAGGCCCTGGTGCCCAAGACCGGCGCCACGCTGTTCTTCGACTCGATGGCCATCCCGGCGGACGCGCCGCACCCGAAGAACGCCCACCTGTTCATCAACTACATCCTGCGCCCCGAGGTGCACGCGTCGCTGACCAACAAGGTGTTCTACGCCAACCCGAACAAGGCCTCGCTGAAGTTCGTGCAGAAGGACGTGGCCGAGAACAAGTCGATCTTCCTGTCGCCGGAAGAAATGGCCGCGATGGCCGTGCCCGACACCGTGCCGCAGGACATCCGCCGCGTGCAGACGCGCACGTTCACCTCGTTCAAGACGGGGCACTGAGCCGGCGGCGCCTCAGGCGTCGCCCGCCCGCGTGCGCAGGGCGCTGTCGCGCGGGAGCGCGGGGGCGTCGAAGGCCCACAGCACGCCCATCAGCAGCAGGGTCACCGGCGGCATCAGCCAGGGGTTGACGATGCCGGCCACCAGGGGCGTGACCATCAGGAAGCTGCGCAGGCCCCAGCTGTAGAGCAGGCCGGCGCGCTCGACCTGCGCGCTGGCCAGGGGCAGCCACTGCGCGCGCTCGGCGCTGCCCACCGGCATCGACATCGCGAAGCCGGCGTGGTTGAAGTAGCGCATGGCCGTGGCCGAGCACACGTAGCTGGCGAACAGCGTGATGATCAGCAGGCCTTCGAGCAGGATGCGCGGGCTGAGGCTGCCGGTGGGCCCCAGCAGCGCGATGCTGCTGGCCACCTGGGAGCCCGCCAGCGTGACCGTGCCCATCAGGGCCAGGGCCGCGGTGGACGCCGCGATGGTGGCCGACATCAGCGAGTTGCGCAGCGCCTGCACGGCCACGATCTCGCTGCCGGGCTGGGCTTTCATCGAGGCCACCCAGGCCACGCGCATGCGGGCATGCGCGTAGCGGGCCATGCGCTCGGGGTGGCGGCGGCCGCGCTGCACCACCCAGGCCTCGTACACGAAGAAGCCCAACAGGCTGCCGCCGCACATGGCCCAGGAGAGAAGCTCGTTCATGTCGGCATTGTTGCGCGGGACGGTGACCGACGTCAGCCCCGCATCACCGATGCAAGGGCTGGAAACGCCGCGCGGTTTTTTTTCGGAGGCTTTGTAAGGTCCGGCCGGCACCGGCGACCAACGAAGGTCGGATGGCTGCAGGCCGCCGGACAAACCCCCCTCAACCACCGCAAGGAGTTCACCATGATCAACGCCAACACCGCCTCGACCACCACCAAGACCGCCCTGGCCCTGGCCACTGCCGCCGCCGCGCTGTTCTCGCTGGCCGCCCCGGCCGCGCATGCCGCCGACGACACCACGGTCAAGTGTGCCGGCGTCAACAGCTGCAAGGGCACGTCCGAGTGCGCCACGGCCAAGAACGAGTGCAAGGGCCAGAACAGCTGCAAGGGCCAGGGCTGGGTCAAGAAGGCCAGCGCCGAGCAGTGCAAGAAGGAAGGCGGCACCGTCGTCACCAAGAAGTGAGCCGGCGGGCGCACCGGCGCGGCCGGTGGCCCGACAGCTTGGCGCCAGCACCGGCTCACGGTTCTTTGCACACGCGAAGCACCGCCCGGCCGCGTGCCGGCGTACGATGGCCCGGTCGGGTGCCTGACCCGACCCCGGTTTCCCGGGCAGACCTGTCCTTGGCGCCGCACATGCCCCGCGCATGCCCGCCGCCCGGCGCGCACCTTCTTCGGCCAGGAGCAAGGTTGTCTTGCGAGGTCTGCCCCTCTTCTTCCCCGCCCCTCAGCCCCTCAGCCCGTCAGCCCGCCAGCGCCTGCTGGCCGGGCCGGAGCCCCCTGATGCGATTCGCCCCCACGGCGGCCGTGGCCGGTTTCGGCCTGGGCCTGCGCCCCGAGCATTACGCCGACTTCCTGGCCCCCGGCCCGCGCCCCCACGTGGACTGGCTCGAGGCCATCACCGAAAACTACCTGGTGCCCGGCGGGCAGCCGCTGGCCCGCCTGCTGGCCATCCGCCGCGACTGGCCGGTGGTGCTGCACGGCGTGTCCCTGTCCATCGGCGGCACCGACCCGCTGGACGAGGCCTACCTGGCCGCGCTGGGCCGCCTGGTCGAGTGCGTGGAGCCGGCCTGGGTGTCCGACCACCTGTGCTTCACCGGCGTGGACCACCGCAACCTGCACGACCTGCTGCCGCTGCCGGCCACCGAAGAGGCGCTGCGCCACCTGGCGGCGCGCATCGATCAGGTGCAGGTGCGCCTGGGCCGGCCGCTGGTGCTGGAGAACGTGTCCAGCTACGTGGCCTTCCGCGACGACGAGATGCCCGAATGGGCCTTCATCGCCGAGCTGGTGCGGCGCACCGGCTGCGAGCTGCTGCTGGACATCAACAACATCTACGTCAGTGCCCGCAACCACGGCTTCGACCCGGCCACCTACCTGGCCGCGATCCCGCCGGGCGCGGTGCGCCAGATGCACCTGGCCGGCCATGAGGACCTGGGCAGTCACTGCATCGACACCCATGACCGGCCGGTGCGCGACGAGGTCTGGCAGCTGTTCGCGCAGGCCCGCGCCCGCTTCGGTGCGGTGCCGGTGATGATCGAGCGCGATGACGACATCCCGCCGCTGGCGGTGCTGGTGGCCGAACTGGACCGCGCGCGTGCGGTGGCCGCGGCCTCGGCCCCGACCCTGGATCCGCACGCGACGGCCCGGGCCCTCGCGGCGGTGGACGCATGAGCGCCGCCCTGCGGGCCCGGCAGCGGGCGTTGGCGGCCCTGATCACCGGCGAGGACGAGCCCGGTGACGTGGCCGTGCAGGCCAGCTTGCGCGCCGCCCCCGGCCAGCCGGTGCGCGTGGACATCTACCGTGCCGCGTACCGGGCCCGTCTGGTGGCGGCGCTGCGCGCGAACGTGCCGGTGCTGCACCAGGTGCTGGGTGACGAGGCCTTCGAAGCCCTGGCCCTGGGCTATCTGCAGGCCCATCCGTCGACCGAGCCTTCGATCCGCTGGTTCGGCCACCGGCTGGCCGACTGGCTGGACGCCCGTCTGGAGCTCGACCCCGACGCCCTGCCCCACCCCGCGCTTGCGGACCTGGCCCGCATGGAGTGGGCCATCGGCACGGCCTTCGACGCCGCGGACGCCACGCCGGTGACCGTGGCCGACCTGGCCGCGCTGACGCCCCAGGACTGGGCCGGCCTGCGCCTGGCGGGCCACCCGGCACTGCAGCGCGTGGGCCTGGGCTGGGCGGTGGAGCCGCTGTGGCGGGCGCTGACCCGTGACCCGGAGGCCAACACGGCCCCGCCCGAGGCGCTGGACCACCGCCTGCTGGTGTGGCGCGAGGGCCTGAGCCCGCGCTGGCGGGCGGCCGAGGCCGACGAGGATGGCGCGCTGGCGGCCTTGCTGTCCGGGGCGAGCTTCGGCGAGCTGTGCCTGCAGGTGGCGGCGCAGGCGGGTGCCGAGGCCGCGCCCGCCCGGGTGGCCGGCTGGCTGCGTGGCTGGGTCGAGGCGGGGATGTTGGTGGCGCGCTGAGGCGGGGCCAGCCTCAGGCTATCGCGGCCATCAAGCACATTGATTGGCCCGATCGGCCGGCCGGGACTAAGCTTTGCACTTGCCGGCGGCCCTGACCCCCGGCCCCGAATCCCAACGCCTGCAGGAGACCCCATGGCCAAGAAATCCGCCAAGCCCACCCCCGCCCCCAAGATCGTGTCCTCCACCGGCACCCTGGACATCGGCATCAGCGCCGACCACCGTGCCGCCATCGCCCAGGGCCTGTCGCGCCTGCTGGCCGACACCTACACCCTGTACCTGACCACGCACAACTTCCACTGGAACGTCACCGGCCCGATGTTCAACGCGCTGCACAACATGTTCATGCTGCAGTACACCGAGCTGTGGAACGCGGTGGACCCGATCGCCGAGCGCATCCGCTCGCTGGGCCATGTGGCCCCGGGCTCGTACGCGCAGTTCGCCGAGCTGAGCTCGCTGCCGGACGCGCCCGCCGAGCCGCCCAAGGCGCTGGAGATGGTGCGCGTGCTGGTGGCCGGCCACGAGGCCGTGGCCCGCACCGCGCGCTCCCTGCTGCCCCTGGTGGGCGAGGCCAGCGACGAGCCCACGGCCGACCTGCTGACCCAGCGCCTGTCGGTGCACGAGCAGACGGCCTGGATGCTGCGCGCGCTGCTGGAAGACTGATCGGCCGGCCCTGGCGGCCGGCGGCTGCCCCGCCTGCACATCCCGTCCCGCCCGCGCATCCCGTCACACCCGGGCCCCGGGCCCGGCTTGGCAGCGGCGCGGCCCGCTGCTAGTCTGGCCCCCATGCGCGTGGCCATCGTCACCTTCGACGGGTTCAGTGAGCTCGACAGCGTCCTGACGCTGGCGCTGATCAACCAGCTGCGCCCGCATGGCGTGATGGCCGAGTTGTGCGGCCCGCCCGGGCCTCTCAGCTCGATGAACGGCCTGCAGGTGCAGGCCCCGCACACGCTGGAGTTCGCCGCGCGGGCCGATGCCGTGCTGTTTGCCGGCGGGCTCTACAGCCGGGCCGTGGCCGCCAACGGCGCGCTGATGGACCGGCTGGTGCTGGACCCCACGCGCCAGCTGCTGGGGGCCCAGGGCTCGGGCAGCCTGATCCTGGCCCGGCTGGGCCTGCTGGGGGATCAGCCGGCGTGTTCGGACCCGCCCACCCGTCAATGGCTGATCGAGGCCGGCGTGCGCGCCTGCGACCTGCCCTTCCACGCCCGTGGCCCGGTGGCCACGGCCGGCGGGGGGCTGGCGGCGGCCTACCTGGCCGCCTGGGTGATGTGCCGGGCCGTGGGCCGGGCCACCACGCGCCACGCGCTGCTCGAGGTGGCGCCCGAGGGCGACAGGGCGCGTTGGGCCGACCAGGTGCTGGGCGTGGTCGGGGCGGCGCTGGACGAGTCCGGTCATTCGGATTGAGCCCGGGTTGAGCTTGGCGGCGGTCAGGCCGCCGATACATCTGCTCACGATCTCACCCGACAGAGGGGGATGGGCGTCGACACCCGGCTGGCAACATGCGGCGCGCCGGTCTGCGTGAGGCAGGCCGAGGCCCGCAACCGCCCGCCCCCGTCTGCCACCGGATCCCGCATGACCCGCTCCCGACCTGTTGATTCCGTTCCCCTGCCCCAGCCCCAGCCCCTGCCCCTGCGTGCGCTGCCGGTGTTGCCGGTGCTGCTGGGTGCCGCCCTGTCCCTGTCCCTGGCCGGCTGCGGCGCCGGCGGCCAGAACAAGACCGAGCTGGGCCAGGGCGGCTCGGTGGTCACCGGCTCGGCCGGCCCGGCGGGCGCCAAGAACGCCGCGCGCGAACTGCAGAAGTGCGACGCCCCGGTGGCCACCCTGGCCCTGGTGGAGAACCCCAACGGCTACACCTACTCGGCCGGCAGCCACAACCTGCCGACCTCGCCCCTGCCCCTGGTGCGCCTGCTGGCCCAGCAGAGCAACTGCTTCCGCGTGGTGGACCGCGCTGCGGGCCTGAAGGCCGTGGTGCAGGAGCAGGAGCTCAAGGACAGCGGCATCCTGCGCCAGCAGGGCAGCACCGTGCACAAGGGCAAGGGCTACGAGGCCCAGTACACCATCACCCCGGCGCTGAGCTTCTCTGAAGTGGACGCCGGCCACGAGGTGGGCGGCATCCTGGGCATGATCCCGGTGCTCAACAAGTTCGTGGGCCTGGCCGACAAGGTCAAGCTCAAGGACGCGCAGGTGAGCCTGCTGCTGACCGACAACGAGACCACCGAGCAGGTGGCCGCGTCCACCGGCTCGGTGCGGGTGACCGACCTGGGCGTGGGTGGCCTGGTGCTGGGCAAGCTCGGCGGGGCCGTCGGCGCGGGCTGGAGCAATTCGGCCGAGGGCAAGGTGATCGCCGCGGCCTTCCTGGACGCGCACAACCAGTTGGTGGCCCAGGTGCGCGAGCTGCAGGCCAAGGACCTGCCGCCGCCGGTGGCCACGCGCAGCGGCGCCGGCACCGCCACGCACCGCTGACCCCGGCCCCGATCCTGGGGCCCGATCCTGGGGCCCGACTGCCCACGAATCGGGCAAACCCGCGATAATCGCGGGTTCCCCTCTTTGATCACGCGCGGGCGCCCCTGGTGCCGGCGCCCGCCGCCATGTCCGCCGAGCTCGAACCCCAGGTGCGCCGCCGCCGCACCTTCGCCATCATTTCCCACCCCGACGCCGGCAAGACCACGCTGACCGAAAAGCTGCTGCTGTTCTCCGGCGCGATCCAGATCGCCGGCTCGGTCAAGGCGCGCAAGGCGGCCCGCCACGCCACGTCCGACTGGATGGAGATCGAAAAGCAGCGCGGGATCTCGGTGGCGTCCTCGGTGATGCAGATGGAGTTCCGCGACTGCGTGATCAACCTGCTCGACACCCCGGGCCACCAGGACTTCTCGGAAGACACCTACCGCGTGCTGACCGCGGTGGACGCGGCCCTGATGGTGATCGACGCGGCCAACGGCGTGGAGCCGCAGACCCGGCGCCTGCTGCAGGTCTGCCGCGCGCGCAACACGCCCATCCTGACCTTCGTGAACAAGATGGACCGCGAAGTGCAGGAGCCGCTGGCCCTGATCGACGAAATCGAGCGCGAGCTGGGCATGAGCGTGGTGCCCTTCACCTGGCCCGTGGGCATGGCCAAGAGCTTCGGCGGCGTGGTCGACCTGCGCAAGCAGCAGATGCGCGTGTTCGCCCCGGGCGAGGACCGCGCCGGCGGTGACGAAGAGGTGCTGGACGACCTGGCCAGCCCGGCCCTGGCCGAGCGTTTCGGCATGGCCTGGGAGCAGGCCTCGGGCGAGATCGAACTGCTGGGCGAAGCCGCCCCCACGTTCAACCACGAGGACTTCCTCAACGGCCGCCAGACGCCCATGTTCTTCGGCTCGGCCATCAACAACTTCGGCGTCCGTGAAGTGCTGGACGCGCTGGTGGAACTGGCCCCGGCCCCGGGCCCGCGCCCGGCGCTGCAGCGCGAGATCCAGCCGGCCGAGCCCAAGTTCACCGGCGTGGTGTTCAAGATCCAGGCCAACATGGACCCGGCCCACCGCGACCGCATCGCCTTCGTGCGCGTGGCCTCGGGCCACTTCGAGCGCGGCATGCGCCTGAAGGTGGTGCGCTCGGGCAAGGAGCTGCGCCCCAACACCGTGGTGAGCTTCCTGTCGCAGCGCCGCGAGCTGCTGGACGAGGCCTTTGCCGGCGACATCATCGGCATCCCCAACCACGGCGTGCTGCAGCTGGGCGACACGCTCACCGAGGGCGAGGCCCTGCAGTTCACCGGCCTGCCCTTCTTCGCGCCCGAGCTGTTCCGCGCGGTCGAAGTGGCCGACCCGCTGCGCACCAAGCAGCTCAAGGCCGGCCTGCAGCAGCTGGGTGAGGAAGGCGCGATCCAGGTCTTCCGCCCGGTGCTGGGCACGGTGCTGCTGCTGGGCGCCGTGGGCCAGCTGCAGTTCGAAGTGGTGGCCCACCGCCTGGAGCACGAATACGGCGTGCGTGCCCGCATCACGCCGGCCCGCTACGGCCTGGCGCGCTGGGTGACCTGCGACGCGGCCGATGGCGGCGAGACCGAGTTGAAGCGCTTCATCGACGCCAACGCGCACCGCGTGGCCTACGACGCGGTCAATGCGCCCACCCTGCTGCTGGAATACGCGGCCGAGCTGCGCGCGATCGAGGCCAACTGGCCCAAGATCAAGTTCCACGCGCTGCGCGAGCACGCGGGCCTGGTGTTCCAGCAGCGCATGGGCGACTGAGGCCGGGGGCCGCGCGTTGACGCGGCCCCTCATCGGCTTCCTCAGGCGGCGATCACGCTGCCCCGCAGCAGCTGCTCGTGCAGACCCAGGCCCAGCCCTTGGGTCACCGGGTCCAGCGCGGCCGCGGCCACGGACGCCACGGCCGTGGCACCCGACCCCACCTGGAAGTTCTGCGCCAGCAGGCTGTCGAAGCTGCCGGCGCCGCTGGCCTTCAGGTTCATCGCCCCCACCAGTTGCAGCTCGCCGGCATCCAGCGAGCGGTTGGCGTCCGGGCCGTCGGTGCCGAAGAAGATCCAGCCCTGGCCCGTGCTGCTGTCCTTGATCAGCACCGCCTGGTGGGCCCCGGTGTCGAACTTGAAGCCCGCCAGCGCGGCGGCCGCGTCGGCGGCCGTGGGCGTGGCCCCGCCCAGCACGTCCAGCACCGACAGCACGTTCTGGCCGGTCAGCGTGCGCGGGCTGGTGAACGCATCGAAGCTGTCACCGCCGGCACGATTGCCGTCCATCACGCTGGCCCCGCCCGCGCCGAAGAAGGCCGAGAAGTCCAGCACGTCGCCGGTCTTGCCGCCGGTGAAGTCGGTCAGCGTGTCCACGCCGTTGGCCGCGGCCGTGGCTTCGAAGTGGATCACGTCGCGCCCGGTGCCGCCGCTGAGCGTGTCGTTGCCCAGGCCGCCGCTGAGCGTGTCGTCGCCCGCGCCGCCCGAGAGCCGGTTGACGCCGGCATTGCCCTGCAGCAGGTTGGCGTCGTCGTTGCCGGTGCCGTCGAGGTTGGCGCTGCCGGTCAGGGTCAGGTCCTCGACATTGGCCGACAGGGTCCAGCTGACCGAGCTGCTGACGCTGTCATGGCCTTGGCCGGCCTGTTCGCTGACCAGGTCCGCACTGCTGTCGACCAGGTAGACGTCGTTGCCGACGCCGCCGCTCATCTGGTCGGCCCCGCTGCCGCCTTCGAGCGTGTCGTCACCGACCCCGCCGGTCAGGGTGTCATTGCCGGCGCGGCCGTCCAGGTGCAGGCCGGTGCTGGTGGCCACCGTCAGGTTGTCGCCCATCGAGGTGCCGCCGGCATGGGCCTGGTCGTAGACCCAGGCGTAGGTGCCGGTGTCCGCCAGGGTCACCGTGGTGCTGGCGCTGGCGCCGGCCTGGTCGGTCACCGTGATCGCGATGTTCCAGGTGGTGGTCTGGCCCACCGGCGGGGTGCCGGTGATCGTGCGCTGCGCGGCATCCCAGTGCAGCCAGTCCGGCAGCGGGCCGCCGTTGGCGGTGACGTTGAACGTGAGCGTGTCACCGAGGTCCGGGTCCTGGGCGTAGACGCCGATCTGGGTCTGGCTGACCCCGTCGTCGTGGTAGCCGGACTGGGAGTTCCAGACCCACAGCGTCGGGGCGTCGTTGACCGGGGCCACGTTCAGGTTCACGGTCTGCCAGCTCACCAGGCCGGTGGCGTCGGTCAGGCTCAGCAGCAGGGTGCTGCTGCCGTTGTAGTTGCTGGTGGGGTTGGCCTGCAGGCCGGCCAGCGTGGTGGCGTCCAGCGTCTGGCCCGCGTAGATCCAGTTGCCGAAGGCGTCGGTGAGGTTGACGCCGTCCGGCGTCTGTTCGACGCGGATGCCGACCACGCTGCCGTCACTGGCCGGCGGCAGGCTCAGGCCCAGCGGGGCCGGGGTGTCCTCGACCAGGCTGACGTCGATGGCCGCGCTGCCATGGGCCAGCACGGCCGGCCCCATCACCGGGGTCACGGCCTGCAGGAAGTTGGAGGCGTCCAGCGCGCCGGGCGCGACGCCATCGAGCAGGGCCACCGAGTGCCAGGTGCTGCCGTCGGCGGAGGCCTCCACGCGGGTGCCCTTGCCATCGGCGCAGAGCCGCAGGTGGCCGGTGGCGAACGGGTCGGTGTCGCTGCCCAGGCCCAGCTGCGCCTGCACGCCCGACAGGTCCAGGCGGTCGCCGCCCGGGCCGGCGCGGAAGTCGGTGACCTCGGTGGTCTCGTGCAGCGTGGCGCCGTACCAGCCGGAGGGGATGCCATCGGCGGCCAGGCGCAGGGTGTCGCTGCCGCTGCCCGTGCTCACCAGGGCGGCGGACGGGTGGGGGTTGCTCCACCAGTCGAAGCTGCCGGCCAGGTCCAGCACGTCGTTGCCGGCGCCCAGGTCCACCACCAGATGGCTGCCGGCGGCCGTGACGGTGTCGTTGCCATCGCCGGCCTTGATCGTGTCCTGGTCCGGGGTGCCGTAGTTGAGGGTGCGGCCGATCTGCAGCAGATCGTCGCCCGTGCCGCCGCTGATCAGGCTGCGGCTGACCATGTCGAGCACGATCTGGTCGTTGCCGTCGCCGCCCAGCAGGCTGCTGTCGCCGATGCCGGCGCCGCCCCAGCCGCTGGCGATCAGGGTGTCGTCGCCTTGGCCGCCCGAGGCCTGGCCGTGGGACAGGTTGAGCAGCTGGATCAGGTCGTTGCCGGCACCGCCGTTGGCCTGGTCGGCATCGGCCACGCCCGACAGGGTGTCGTTGCCGTTGCCGCCCTGCAAGGTGTCGTCACCGGCATCGCCCGACAGCCAATCATTGCCGTCGCCGCCATCGAGGCTGTCGTTGCCGTCGCCGCCGTACAGGCCGCCCGGGCCCCAGCCGCCGGCCGGCGCGTCATCGCCGGCCCCACCCAGCAGGGTGTCGTTGCCCAGGCCGCCCTGCAGATGATCGACGCCGTCGCCGCCGTCGAGCAGGTCGTTGCCCGCATACCCGTACAGGGTATCGTCGCCTTGGCCGCCCGACAGCTGGTCGTCGCCGTGCAGGCCGCCATCGATGACGTCGTTGCCCAGGCCGCCGGACAGCGTGTCCTGCCCGTCCGCCCCGGTGAGCTGGTCATTGCCGTCGGTGCCGGTGGCGGTGCGCGGCGTGAAGTCGCCATGGGGGTCGATGCCGCTGAAGTTGTCCGCGACCAGTTGGGCCGGGTCGACGTTCTGCAGCAGCAGCAGCGGGGTCCAGGTGGGCGTGGCGCCGCCCTGGTCATGACGCAGCTCCAGCAGGCAGTCGGCGCCGTTCACGCTCAGGCGCAGGGCGCCGCTCAGGAACGGGTTGTCGGTGTGGTCGCCGCTGATGCCCATGGCGGCCAGCACCTGCCCCAGGTCGATGCGGTCGCCGCCGCTGCCCACGGTGAAATCGGTGACGGTCGGGGCGTGGTTGTTGAACAGGGACTGGCTGTCCAGCACCAGGGTGTCGGCGTCCGCACCCGTGGTGATCAGGGCCGCGCCCGTGAGGCTGCCGGCATAGACGTGGAGGGTGTCCTGGCCGCTGCCGGCGTCCAGCACCAGGCCGGCGACGTCGCGCACGGTGATGTCGTCGTTGCCGCTGCCGCCGGTGACGGTCACCGAGCCCAGGGTGGCGCTCACGGTGATGCTGTCGTCGCCGTCACCGCCGTTCACGGTTGCCTGGCCGTACATGCCCGAGTACGAGAGGGTGTCGTTGCCGGCCCCGCCGTCCATCAACTCGGCATGGGCGTTCTGGGTCGACACGTTCAGCGACATCAGGTCGTTGCCGTCGTCGCCGTAGAGCCGGTCGTTCTGGTCGCCGTAGATCGTGTCGTTGCCGGTGCCGCCGTGGGCCAGATCGTGGCCCGTGATGCCGGCCGCGTCGTAGGGGTCCGTGGCCTGGACCAGGTCGTCGCCATCGCCGCCCAGCAGGGTGTCGCTGCCGGCATCGCCATAGACCACGTCGTTGCCGGCGCCGCCGTCGACCAGGTCGTCACCCGCGCCGCCGTGCAGGCCGTAGATCGGCACATCGACGCCATGGCTGTGGACCGAGACCGACAGGTTGTCGTCGCCCGCGCCGCCGCGCACCGTGTCATTGCCGCTGCCGCCGTCGATCGCGTCCTGGTCGGTGCCGCCGACCAGGGAGTCGTCGCCGCTCCAGCCCAGCAGCACGTCGTTGCCGGCGCCGCCATTGAGCTGGTCGTTGCCGGACCAGCCGCCGTCCAGCGTGTCGTTGCCGGCGGCGCCGTTCAACGTGTCCTGGCCATCGGCGCCGAGCAGGCTGTCGTTGCCCGCCGTGCCGGTGAGCAGGCGCGGGCTGAGGTCGCCGTGGGGGTCCACGCCATTGGTGAAGTTGGCGCCGGTCAGCGCGTCGGCCTGCACGCCCTGCAGCACGGCCACGTCCACCCAGTGCGCCGGCTGGCCGGCGGCGGCCACGTTGGCGCTCAGCACGGTGTCGCTGCCCACGGTGCCCAGGTGCAGCAGACCGCTCAGGAAGGGATTGCTGCCGTCGTTGGCCGGCAGGACCGCCAGCACGCGGTCGATGTCGAGTTGGTCGCCGCCGGTGCCGGCCGTGAAGTCGGTGACGGTCAGCGCATGGCCGGCGCTGTTCTGCCAGGCCGACCACGGCAGGTTCACCGAGACCGTGTCCTGGCCGCTGCCGGTGGTGACCGTGGCCGCCAGGTCCGTGCTCGCCGCGCCGGCGGTCCACACCAGCAGGTCGTTGCCCGAGCCGCCCTGCACCACCATCGGGCCGCTGCCGAAGCTGATGGTGTCGTTGCCGTCGCCGCCATCCAGCGTGGCGCTGCCGCTGCCGGACACCATCAACTGGTCGTCACCGGCGCCGCCCTGCAGCAGCGCGCCCGCGATGCCGCCCTGCGAGGCCCAGAGCGTGAGGCTGTCGTTGCCATCGCCGCCCACCAGGGTGCTGGAGCCGCCTTCGGCAGTCAGGGTGTCGTTGCCGCTGCCGCCGTCCAGCGAGTCCTGGCCCTCGTAGCCGTAGACGTAGTCGTCGCCGCCCAGCGCGTGGATCGTGTCGTCGCCGTAGGTGCCCCAGAGGTAGTCGCTGCCGTCGGTGCCGACGATGTCGTTGCCGGTGAAGCTGGTGGAGGCGGTGGAGGCGGCGCCGGCCGTGTGCTCGGCCAAGGTGCCGGCCGAGGTGTGGGCGCTGGCCGCGCTGGCGGCGGCGCTCAGCACGTCGAGATCGCGGATGAGCGCGCTGGCGCTGCCGTCGACGGACGGATCAAAGGACATGGGCCCCCCCTGGGAGTTCTGGGTGTGTGACGCGATGGGTGTCGTCCGCCGTGCTCGTCGACATCGGTGTCGAAGGCCGTGGATCGCGCGCCACTATAGCGATCATGAAAAGGGTTTCATGTCGGCATCTACCCGCAGCCATCCGTTGTCCCGCGGGTGCGGGGCCGGGTCGCCAGGCGCGAGAATGCCCGCCATGCGCATCCTGTTCATCCACCAGAACATGCCGGGCCAGTTCACGCACCTGATGAAGGCGCTGTGCGAGGATCCGGCGCACGAGGTGTGGGCGCTGGGCGAGCAGGCCGCGGCCGAGCGCTGCGCCCGCGTGCACCCGCGCATCCGCATCCTGTCGTACCAGATGGGCGCGCCCGAAACCCCGCCCAACCCCCACGCCTACCTGCAGGACGCCGATGCCCACGTGCGGCGCGGGCAGACGGTGGCCCGCGCGCTGCTGCAGCTGAAGTCGCACGGCCGGGTGCCCGACCTGGTGGTGGCCCACCCCGGCTGGGGCGAGGCGCTGTTCGTCAAGGACGTGTTCCCCGGCGTGCCCTTGCTGGGCTACTTCGAGTTCTTCTTCGCGGCCCAGGGCGCCGACGTGGGCTTCGACCCCGAGTTCCCCAGCAGCCTGGACAACGCGCTGCGCCTGCGCATGCGCAATGCGCTGACGCTGGCGGTGCTGGACGCCTGCGACGCCGGCGTGTCGCCCACCCGCTGGCAGCATTCGCGCTTTCCGGCCGTGTACGCCGACCGCATCCACGTGCTGCACGAAGGTGTGGACACCGACCTGCTGACCCCGCAGCCCGGCGCCCGCTTCGAGCACGAGGGCGAGGTCTACCTGGCCGGGGACCCGGTGATCAGCTACGTGGCCCGCAACCTCGAGCCCTACCGCGGCTTCCACCGCTTCATGCGCGCGCTGCCCGCGCTGCTGCGCGCCCACCCGCGGGCGCGGGTGATCGTGGTCGGCGGCGACGGCGTCAGCTACGGGCGCAAGGCCCCCGACGGCCAGACCTGGCGCCAACGCCTGATGGCCGAGATCGACGCCGAGGCGGCCAAGGGCGGGCCGGGGGCGGCCGTGGACTGGTCGCGCGTGCGCTTCACCGGCAAGCTGCCCTATGCGCAGTACGTGCAGGTGCTGCGGGTGTCGGCCGTGCACGTGTACCTGACCGTGCCCTTCGTGCTGAGCTGGTCCATGCTCGAGACCATGAGCTGCGGCGGCCTGATGGTGGCCAGCGCCACGGCCCCGGTGCAGGAGGTGATCGAGGACGGCGTCAACGGCCACCTGGTGGACTTCTTCGACACCGACGCCCTGGTCGAGCGCATCGGCCGCGCGCTCAACGATCCGGCCGCGCAGGCGCCGCTGCGCGCGGCCGCGCGGGCCACCGTGGTCGGGCGCTACGACCTGAAGCGGCATTGCCTGCCGCAGGGGTTGGCGCTGCTGAAGCGGGTGGCCGGGGGCTGAAGCGCCGTGATCTTTGGCGGGCCCAGGTCCAGGCTTTGGTGCGGGCTCAGGTCTTGAGCCTGTCGTCACGGCGTCGGTAGAGCCCGGCACAGCCGTAGGTGCCCCAGAACTCGAACGCCTCGGGCGACAAGCCGTCCATCACGGCCTGGAACACGCCGTAGTCCGGGTTTTCGCGGTGGTTGCGGGCGTCGTTGAAGTCGTGGAAGTAGACGAAGCCGCCTGGCGCGATCACCCGGTCCAGCAGCCGGCAGACCTGCAGCACGGGCTCGTACGCGTGCGAGTGGTCCACGAAGGCGAACTCGACCTGGCGGCCGGCGTCGGCGAAGCGGCGCGTCAGCTCGATCGCGTCCAAGGCCTCGGCGTGCACGTAGCGGCCCAGGCCGAAGCGGGCGACGTTGCGCAGCGTGTGCTTGACCCGGTCGGCGCGCAGGTCGCAGGTGTGGATGCGGCGCGTGCGGTCGGTGGCGTGCACGGCGCGGGCCAGGATGCTGGTGCTGAGGCCGTGGTAGCAGCCCAGCTCCAGGATGTCGCCGCGCGCGTGCCAGGCCAGTTCGTAGAGCTTGAGCGCGTCTTCCCGGCGCAGCCAGCCGCGCATGACCTTGCCGAACCAGCGGCGCGTCTTCATCTGGATCAGCTGCTCGTCATTGAGCGGCAGCTCGGCCAGCGCGCGCCATTGGCGGTCCAGATGTTCTCCGGCCCAGGTGTGGGTGGGCTGGTAGGGGTGCAGCACCTGGCCGAGCGCGTCGGCGGCGGGCAGGGTGTGGGCGTGGCGGTGCAGGGCGGACATCGGGCGATGGTAAACGGCCGGCGGGCTCGGACAGGGCTTGCACCGGGCCAGACCCGGGGCGAAGGCCTATGATTCCGCCCGACCATGAACGCCCCGCTGCCCTCTCCTCCGCCGGCCGCGCCGTCCCCCGCGGATGCCGCCCCGTCCCGCCTGAGCCTGTACCTGGACCTGATCCGCTGGGACCGCCCCGCCGGTTGGCTTCTGCTGCTGTGGCCCACGCTGGCCGCGCTGTGGATCGCCGCCGACGGGTTCCCCGGCTGGCACCTGATCACCGTGTTCACGTTGGGCACCATCCTGATGCGCAGCGCCGGCTGCTGCGTCAACGACGTGGCCGACCGCGAGTTCGACCGCCACGTCAAGCGCACCGCACAGCGGCCCGTGACCAGCGGCCGCATCTCGTCCCGCGAAGCCCTGGCCGTGGGCGCGGTGCTGGCGCTGGCCGCGTTCGGCCTGGTGCTCACCACCAACGCCCCCACCATCCTGCTGTCGGTGCCGGCTCTGGCCGTGGCCATCGTCTACCCGTTTGCCAAGCGCGTGCTGGCCATGCCGCAGGCGGTGCTGGGCGTGGCGTTCAGCTTCGGCATCCCCATGGCGTTCAGCGCGGCCCAGGGCGGGCGCGAGTTCAGCCTGGCGGCCATCGGCGCGGCCGTGCCGCTGGCGGCCTGGGGCCTGATGCTGGGCAACCTGTTCTGGGTGCTGGCCTACGACACCGAGTACGCGATGGTCGACCGCGATGACGACCTCAAGATCGGCATCCGCACCTCGGCCATCACCCTGGGCCGCTTCGACGTGGTCGGCGTGATGGCCTTCTACGCGGTGTTCCTGGCCATCTGGGCCGTGCTGGGCCACCGGCTGGGCCTGGGCGGGCTGTACCACGCGGGCCTGGCGGCCGGCGCGGCCCAGGCCGCCTGGCACTACACCCTGATCCGCGACCGCAGCCGCGAGGCTTGCTTCCGCGCGTTCCGTGCCAACCACTGGCTGGGCGCGGCAGTGTTTGCCGGGACGGTATTGGCCCGGTATTGAAGCTTGCGGTGCGGCCGGGGCCCTTGGCGGCCCCGGATTCCGGATACGTGGCGGGGTATCAGCCGCCGAACTCGTCCCCGAGTTCCTTGGCCCGGTGTTGCGCCGCCTGCAGCGCCTGCACGATGCCCGCATCCAGGCCCAGCGACTGCATCGTGGTGACGGCCGCGTGCGTGGTGCCGCCCTTGGACGTGACGCGGCCGCGCAGCACCTCGGGTGATTCGGTGGATTGCAGGGCCAGGGCCGTGGCGCCCTCGAACGTGGCCAGGGCCAGTTGACGGCCCTGTTCCGCGCTGAGCCCCATGGCCTCGGCGCCCTTCATCATCGCCTCGATGAAGAAGAACACATAGGCCGGGCCCGAGCCCGACAGCGCCGTGACCGCGTCCAGATCGCGCTCGTCGGCCACCCACAGCGTGCGCCCGGTGGGCGCCAGCACGGCCTCGATGCCGGCGCGGTCGGCCGCCGTGACGGCCGCGCGCGCGAACAGGCCCGAGATGCCCAGGCCGATCAGGGCCGGGGTGTTGGGCATGGCGCGCACCACGCGCTCGCTGCCGGTGGCGCGCGCGATCGCGTCGCTGCGGATGCCTGCCATCACGCTCAGTTGCAGGGCCGGACCGATGAAGGGCGCGCAAGGCGCGGCCGCCTCGGTGAACATCTGCGGCTTGACCGCCCAGACCACGGTGTCGGCGCCTTGCAGCGCCGGGCCGCCGGCCTCGTGCACCTCGACGCCGAAGCGCTCGCGCAGCACCTGCGCCTGCGGCGCCCAGGGCTCGACCACGACGATGCTGGCGGCCGGCCGGCCGGCCTGGATCAGGCCGCCCAGGATGGCGCTGGCCATGTTGCCGCCGCCGATGAAGGCCAGGCGGCCAGGGGTGGCGGGGGTGGAGGAAGGGGTGGAGAGGACGTGCGCGTTCATGGTCGGGCGAGTGTAGTGCGGTGGGCCGGTGCCGGCGCGCCCGCGAGTGCCGGGCGGCGGGCGGGTTGCCGCGATACTGCGCCGGCCGGCCGGCCGCCCGGGCGAGGTCCTGCGGCATCCCGTCATCCGTCAAACCACGCCATGCATTCGACCTCCTTTCTTCGCAGCATCGTCTTTGCGGCCCGGGCCACCGTTGTCCTGGTGCTCGCGCTCGCCTGTCGTCCGACCTGGGCGATCGATCTGACGCTCACCGAGCAGGGCGATCACCTGGCGGCGGTCCTGACGGCGACCCCCGCACCAGCGGATCAGGCGCTGGCCAAGCGATACGGCGACGACGCCTCGGTCCTTTCGCCGACCGCCGAGGCCGGAAAGTTCACGGTCGCCCTCGATTCCACGGCCCGCATCGGCGGCTATCTCAAGGCGGCGCGGTTGAGCGGGGGCCTCTACGTGCACTTGCCCCATCTGTGCCCGGACGGGGATTGCTCCGGGGTGCGCTTCACCATCCAGGCCCGGCACATCCTGTTCGGCGATGTGCTGGCCCAGGATTCGCTGACGGTGGAGGGGCGCCAGGCGGAAGACGCCTCCGTCTTCTTCACCAATGAGCTCGAGCCCAGCCTCCGCAACGGCCTCTACATCGGCCCTGAATTCCCGCAGGCGTCGGCCCGGGCGCTGACCCGAGGGGTGGACGCCATCGGCCAAGCCTATCGCGCGCTGTCCGGCCGGGACTTGCGCGAGCACGTCGGCATCATCGCGACCACCGCGGTCAACAACGGGGGCTACACGGGCTTCGGTGGCGATGCCTTGAACATCATCCGCCTGACCTTCGACAACCCGAACGGGCAGTCGCCGGACCAGATGGTTCAGACCTTTCTGGCCACCCTGGCCCATGAATTCGCGCACAAGCTGCAATCACCCCGGCTGCACGAGTTGGCCAACGGCCGGCTGATCGCGGAAGGCAGCGCGGACTTTCTCAAGGCCGTGATCCTCTTGCGATCCGGCGTCGGCGCACCGGACCAGGTCCACGCGCTGGTGACCCATGCCTACGACGAATGCTTGCGGCAACGCGGGCCGAAAACCCTGGATGAGCGCATCGCGGATCACTCGGTGGACTACCGCGAGCACTACGACTGCGGAATGGTGGACTATCTGGCCCTGGACTTCCTGCGGGCCGGAACGGAAGAGGCCTTTCTGGCGGAGTTGCTGGCGGTGCTGCAGGACCCGGTGGCTCCTGGGGGCAGTGCATCGCGCGACTGCCTTCTGCTGCGCCCGTCCTGCGATCAGGCGGTGATCCGCGACCTGATGGGGCACCGCGAGCCGCTGGCCTCACGCCGAGCGTGGTTCGATGGCCAATGGGCGCTGTACCGGCGGATGTCCGATGAGCCACAGGCGCGCTTCATGTCTCGTGCGTCCTCGACGCGTTGAGGTGGCGGCGGCTGCGCCGGGTCGCGCGCAACATCGACTGCCCGGTCGACTTTCACGCTGCACCGCCGCATGAAACCCGCCCCCAGCATCCATGCAAAAAACGCATGATGCTCCGTGACTTATTCGGCGACCTTGGTTCTACAGTCCGCTCCACACCGCAGCGCCGCCTGCCGGCATGACCCCGGTCAAGGCGCTGACAGGCCCGTCGATGGTGGCCCGCTCACGAGGCGGGCCCGCCCCGGCGCCCCGAAACGAGACATCAAAGGATCCGTTGCCATGAGCACCCTGTCGTACGTGAACCCGACCGCTGACAGCCCCTGGGGCACCTACCTCGCCCAGGTCGACCGCGTCGTGCCCTACCTGGGCCGCCTGGCCCGCTGGGCCGAGACCCTCAAGCACCCCAAGCGGGCGCTGATCGTCGACATCCCCATCGAGCTCGACAACGGCACCGTGGCCCACTACGAGGGCTACCGCGTGCAGCACAACCTCTCGCGCGGCCCGGGCAAGGGCGGCGTGCGCTACCACCCGGACGTCACGCTGGAAGAAGTGATGGCGCTGTCGGCATGGATGACGGTGAAGAACGCGGCGGTGAACCTGCCCTACGGTGGCGCCAAGGGCGGCATCCGCGTCGACCCGAAGCTGCTGTCGCAGAAGGAACTGGAAAAGATGACTCGCCGCTACACCAGCGAGATCGGGTTGATCATCGGGCCGCAACAGGACATCCCGGCGCCGGACGTGAACACCAATGGCCAGATCATGGCCTGGATGATGGACACGTACTCGATGAACGTGGGCGCCACGGCCACCGGCGTGGTCACGGGCAAGCCGATCCATCTGGGTGGTTCGCTGGGCCGCGTGAAGGCCACGGGCCGCGGCGTGTTCGTCACGGGCCGTGAAGCGGCGCGCCGCATCGGCCTGGACCTCAACGGCGCCAAGGTGGCCGTGCAGGGCTTCGGCAACGTGGGTTCGTCCGCGGCCGAGCTGTTCAACCAGGCCGGCGGCCTGATCGTGGCGGCGCAGGACCACACCGGCACCATCCACAACCCCAAGGGCCTGGACCTCAGCAAGCTGATCCCGCACGTGCGTGCCACGGGCGGCGTGGGCGGCTTTGCCGAAGCCGAGACGATGGACCGCGAAGCCTTCTGGGACGTGGCCTGCGACATCATGATCCCCGCGGCCCTGGAAGGCCAGATCACGGTGGACCGTGCGCGCCGCCTGAAGGCCAAGCTGGTGCTCGAAGGCGCCAACGGCCCGACGCTGCCGCTGGCCGACGACCTGCTGGCCGACCGCAACATCCTGGTGGTGCCGGACGTGATCTGCAACGCCGGTGGCGTGACGGTGTCGTACTTCGAATGGGTGCAGGATTTCTCGAGCTTCTTCTGGAGCGAGGACGAGATCAACGTGCGCCTGGACAAGATCATGGTGGACGCGCTGCGCAAGATCTGGGACACGGCGGACCAGTACAAGATCACGCTGCGCACCGCGACCTTCGCGGTGGCGTGTGAGCGCATCCTGATGGCGCGCGAAGAGCGCGGTCTGTACCCCTGAGCGGGGCGGGCCCGCGGGCCCGTCATTGCCGGTTTTCTGATCAACAGGCCAGGCGGGGGGCGGTGCCCCGTCTTTGAAAGGGCGCCCCGGAATGGGCGCCCTTTTTTGGGTTGGGTCGCGCCAGTGCGAGGTGGCTGGCGGACGGATTGAGGCTGGCGGTGGCGGTGGCGAGAGCGATCGCGGGGCCTACACTCGCAAGCCATGCCCGCCTGCCCCAACTGCGCCGCCCCGCTGGACGAGCCCCTGCCGGTGTTCTGTCCGCATTGCGGGCAGGAGACCCGCGTGCGGCCGCCCACCCTGGGCGAGTTCCTGCAGCAGTTCGGCGGCGCCTACCTGTCCACCGAAGGCGCGCTGTGGCGCACCCTGGCCCTGCTGGTGCGGCGCCCGGGCGAGCTGACGCGGCAGTACCTGGCCGGCCGGCGCAAGCACTACGTGCTGCCGCTGCGCCTGTACCTCACGGCCAGCCTGCTGGGGGCGCTGCTGATGCAGTGGGTGGTGCCCACCGAGCCGCCGGGCGCAGCCCAGGACAAGCCGGGCGGCCCGCCGGTGCAGATCGAGAACCGCAACGGCACGCTGACCCTGGGCCCGGCCCGCGTGGGCTTCGACCACGGGCGCTTCGTCTGCAGCGGCATGCCGCAGGCGGTCTGCGAGCGCTTCCGCGAACGCCTGGACGTCACCGGCGACGCGGCCCTGCAGCGCATGCGCACCGTCAACGACCGCGTGATCGGCCATGTGGGCGCGGTGGCGTTCTGCCTGCTGCCGCTGTTTGCCGCGCTCACCGCCCTGCTGTGGTGGGACCGCCGCCTGCGCTACACCGAGCACCTGGTGTTCGCGCTGCACCTGCACGCCTACGTGTTCCTCACGCTGGGCCTGATGGTGTTGCCCGGGGTGCCCGAGCCGCTGCGCGCGGCCCTGGTGATCTCGCTGCCCGTGCACGCGGCGCTGGCCCTGCGGCGGGTGTTCGGCGGGCGCTGGTGGTCCTGGGGGCCGCGCGCGGCGGCCCTGGGCGTGCTCTACCTGATCGCGCTGTCCACGGTGATGGCCGGCGCCTTCGTGGTGGCCGTGCTGGCATGAGCCCTGAACCGCGGAACCGCTGAACCCGTACCCGTATCCGTATCCGTACTCGGACTCCCGCCCCCATGGAAGAAATCCTCGGCGCCCTCTTCAGCTTCCTCGGCGAACTGCTGCTCGAGGTGCTGTTCCCCGCGATCATCGAGCTGCTGATGTGGCTGGGCTTCGAAGGCCTGGGCCGGGTCTTCCGCTGGGTCAGTGACGAGCGCCCGCCCTGGGTCGTGGCCCTGGGCTGGGGCCTGGCCGGCCTGGTCAGCGGGGCGCTGAGCCTGTGGCTGCTGCCGCAGGCGCGGCTGCACCACCCGGGCCTGCGCCAGCTGGCGCTGTACGGCGCCCCGGTGCTGGCCGGCCTGATGATGTCGGCCCTGGCGGGCTGGCGCCGCGGCGAGACCGGCTGGCGCCTGGACCGCTTCACCAACGGCTTCCTGTTCGCGATCGCGCTGAACGCGGTGCGCTTCAAGTACGCGTTCTGAAGCCGGCCCGGCCCGGGCTCAGTGCAACCCGGCCAGCAGCGCCGCGTTGCCGCCGGCAGCGGCCGTGTTGATGGTCAGCGTCTGTTCCGCGCAGAAGCGGTACAGGTAGTGCGGGCCGCCGGCCTTGGGGCCGGTGCCCGACAGGCCTTCGCCGCCGAAGGGCTGCACGCCCACCACGGCACCGATCATGTTGCGGTTGACGTAGACGTTGCCCACGCGGGCCAGCTTGGCCAGGCGCAGCGCGCGGCTGTCGATGCGCGTCTGGATGCCCAGCGTGAGGCCGTAGCCCAGCGCGTTGATCTCGCGCATCACCGCCTCCACGTCGCCGTTCCAGCGCACGATGTGCAGGATCGGGCCGAAGATCTCGTCCTTCAGGTCGCTGATCTTGTCCAGCTCCCAGGCCGCCGGGGCGATCAGCCGCGGGAAGCCCGAGCGCACCACGGTGCGGCCCACCAGGCGGGCTTCGCGCTGCAGACGCTCCAGGTGGCGGTTGATGTTGTCGTAGGCCTCCTGGTCGATCACCGGGCCCACGTCGGTGGCCAGTTCGGCCGGGTCGCCCACGCGCAATTCGGCCAGCGCGCCGTGGATCATCTCGATCACGCCGTCGGCGATGCTCTCGTGCACCACCAGCAGGCGCAGCGCCGAGCAGCGCTGGCCGGCCGAGCGGAACGCGCTCTGCACCACCGCGTCCACCACCTGCTCGGGCAGGGCGGACGAATCCACGATCATCGCGTTGAGGCCGCCGGTCTCGGCGATCAGGGGCACGATGGGGCCGTTCTTGGCCGCCAGCGCGCGCTGGATGATGCGCGCCACCTGGGTCGAGCCGGTGAAGCACACGCCGGCCGTGCGCGGGTCGGCCACCAGGGCCGCGCCCACGGTCTCGCCGGGGCCGTGCAGCAGGGCCAGCGCGTCGGCGGGCACGCCCGCTTCATGTAGCAGCTCGACCATGCGGGCGGCCACGCCCGGGGTCTGCTCGGCCGGCTTGGCGGCCACGCAGTTGCCCGTGGCCAGGGCCGCGACGACCTGGCCGGCAAAGATGGCCAGCGGGAAGTTCCAGGGCGAGATGCACACGAACACGCCGCGGCCGTGGATGCGCAGCTCGTTGCTCTCGCCGGTGGGGCCGGGCAGGGCCTGGGCCTGCAGCTTCAGCTGGGCCTGGTCGGCGTAGTAGCGGCAGAAGTCCACCGCTTCGCGCACCTCGGCCACGCAGTCGCCCAGGGTCTTGTGGGCTTCCTTGACCAGCAGGCCGCAGAACTCGGGCAGGCGCGCGTCCAGCAGGTCGCCGGCGCGGCGGATGATGGCCGCGCGCTCGGTCACCGGCACCGCGTTCCACGCGTCGAAGCCGGCGTCCAGGCGGGCCATGGCCTGGTCGACCGCGGCCGTCGTGGCCTCGGCCACTTCGGGCACGCGGGTGGCGGCCAGCGCGCGGTCCAGCGGGGCGCGCTCGGCCAGGCAGGCCAGGTCGGCGCCGGTCGAGTTGCGGCGCACCAGGCCGCCTTCGGCCGGGAACAGGTCCACCGGCTGCGGGAACGGCGCCGGGCCCACCCAGGCCAGCGGCGAGGCCAGCAGCAGGTCCACCTCCACGCCCTTGTCGGCCAGCTGGTGCACGAAGCTCGAATTGGCGCCGTTCTCCAGCAGGCGGCGCACCAGATAGGCCAGCAGATCGCGGTGCTCGCCCACGGGCGCGTACACGCGGCAACCCACGGCCGGGTCCTTCATCACCTCGCGGTAGACGCCCTCGCCCATCCCGTGCAGGCGCTGCATCTCGAAGGCCGCGTTCTTGGCGCGGGCCATCTGCAGGATGGCCGCGATGGTGCCGGCGTTGTGTGTGGCGAACTGCGGGAAGATCACGTCGGCGTGCTGGATCAGCGCGCGGGCGCAGGCCAGGTACGAGATGTCGGTGTGCTGCTTGTGCGTGAACACCGGGTAGCCGGACAGGCCCGATTCCTGGGCCCGCTTGACCTCGCCGTCCCAGTACGCGCCCTTGACCAGGCGCACCATGAAGCGCAGGCCGTGCTGGCGGGCGATGCGCGCCACTTCGTCGATCACGGCCAGCGCCCGCGTCTGGTAGGCCTGCACGGCCAGGCCGAAGCCCTGCCAGGCCGGGAACGTGGTGGCGATGCGTGCGGCCAACGCGTCCAGCACGTCCAGCGACAGCTCCAGGCGGTCGCTTTCCTCGGCGTCGATGGTCAGGTTGAGGTTGGCGCGCGCGGCCTGTTCCACCAGGGCCCACACCCGCGGCAGCAGCTCGGCGAACACGCGCTCGCGCTGCGCGTCCTCGTAGCGCGAGAACAGGGCCGAGAGCTTGATCGAGATGCCGTCGGCCGTCTGCGGGGCCGCGGCCACGCGGCCGCCGGCGATGGCCGTGATGGCGTTGGCGTACGAGGCCAGGTAGCGCTCGGCGTCCTTCTCGGTGCGGGCGCCTTCGCCCAGCATGTCGTACGAGAAGCGCAGGCCGGCGCCTTCGGCGCGGCCGCCGCCCAGGGCCTTGCGCTGGCTGTCGGCCTCGCCCATGGCCTCGTTGATGGTGCGGCCCAGCACGAACTGGCGGCCCAGCAGCTGGATCGCGCGCACCGTGGCCGCGACCACGGTCTTGGCGCCCAGGCGCTTGAGGATGCCGGCCTCTTCATCGGCGCCCGGCAGGAACTTCTTGGACAGCGAAATCGCGCTCGCCGACAGCCCGGCCAGCATCTTGTGCGGCCCATCGGCCACGTTGTCCGAATCAAATTCGGCGCGGCCCAGCTGGTCGGCGGTCAGCGCGATGGCGGTTTCCACGTCGGGCACGCGCAGCAGGGCCTCGGCCAGGCGCATCAGGGCCAGGCCCTCGGCGCTGGAGATCGGGTACTCGCGCAGCAGGGACTCCATGGCCCAGAACGGGGCGGGCTTGTCGCGCACCGCGTCCACCCAGGGCGCGGCCGCGGCGATCACCGCCGGCCAGGTCAGCTGGCCCTCCAGCGCCGCCAGCGCCTGGGCCACCACGTCGGCCTCCGGGCGGTACGGATAGGGCAGGCGGGCCTGTTGCGGCGACGCGACGAACTGGGGGGTGGAGGTGGCCATGGCAGTAGTAAACCCGACTGGATAAAGTAGTAGGTTACGGTGAGAATCCATGAGATTAATTCGGATTTCGCCACGGCCCCCGGAGATTCGTCCAGCATGAACAAGCCAGCTACCGAACCGGCGTCGGCGTCGAGTTCCCTCAACGACAAAGGCATCGACAAGATCGACGCGCGCATCCTGCGCGTGCTCCAGCGCGACGGCCGGATCAGCAACCTCAAGCTGGCCGAAGAAGTGCATCTGTCGCCCACGGCCGTGCTCGAGCGCGTCAAGCGCCTGACCCGCGACGGCTTCATCCTGGGCTACGAGGCGCGCCTGAATCCGAACAAGCTCGGGGCCAGCATGATGGTGTTCATCGAGGTGCTGCTCGACCGCACCGCCCCTGACGTGATGGACACCTTCAAGGCCGCGGTGCAGACCCGCCCCGAGATCCTGGAATGCCACCTGGTGGCCGGCGGCTTCGACTACCTGATCAAGACCCGCGTGGCCGACATGGCCGCCTACCGCGAGATGATCGCCTCGGTCATCTGGAGCCTGCCGGGCGTGCGCGAGACCCGCACGTACACGGTGATGGAAGAGGTCAAGACGACCAACGCGCTGCCCATCTGAGGGCGGCACGGCCCCCTCCCCCCTGATCCCTCGTTCGGGGGCCCCCATCGGCAGGCCACGCACCCCCCCACTCTCGGGATGGGCGCTCAGGGTTTGCCCGGCATGATCCTGTCATCGGCGGCCGACACGGCAGCCCAGCAAGGCCGCCCGTCACCACCGGGGTGGTCTGACCACCAGGACAGGGGACGGGCATGCCCACCAGCATCACCAACAGCAGCAACAGCAACAGCAACTGCAACAGCGCCGAGCGGCGCTTCGTCGAGGCCTACAACGCGGTCGCCCGCGACGGCGCCTGGCCGACGACGCCGCTGCCGCAGGCCGCAGCGCGTGGGGCGTCCGCCCCGCCGCCGGTGCCCGGCGTGCAGTACCGCCGCACCTGGCCCGACGGCCGGCTGCTGGACACGCTGGACGACCTGCACGCCCGCTACCCGCGCGGCGCCTGCGGCTGGCTCGATTCCACGCTGGACCTGCGCCAGGGCTTGTCGGTGATCGAGGTCTACGCCGACGCCGACCCGGCCGCCACGCCGCCCTTCGTGTTCGAGCCCATGCTGTCGGCGGCGCTGGCTTGAGCCACCCCGGCCGGCCGCGGCGCCCGGGCGCCGAAGATCGCCGTGCCGATGCGCACCCAGGTCGCGCCCTCGGCCACCGCGGCTTCCAGGTCGGCGCTCATGCCCATCGACAGCGTGTCCAGCGCCAGGCCCTGGGCCCGCAGCTGGTCGAACAAGGCCTTCAGCGCCCGGTGGGGCACCCGCTGGGCGTCCGGGTCCTCGATGGGCTCGGGAATGGCCATCAGGCCGCGCAGCCGCACCCCGGGCAGGGCCGCCACGGCCTGCGCCAGCGCCGGCAGCTCCTCCGGCGTCACGCCGCTCTTGCTGGCCTCGCCGCTGATGTTGACCTGCAGGCACAGGTTCAGCGGTGGCAGGCCGGCCGGGCGCTGGGCCGACAGGCGCTCGGCCAGCTTCAGCCGGTCCACCGAATGCACCCAGTCGAACTGCTCGGCCACCACCCGGGTCTTGTTGCTCTGCAGCGGCCCGATCAGGTGCCAGCAGAGCCCGGCGCGCAGGTCGGCCAGCGCGGCGATCTTGTCCAGCGCTTCCTGCACGTAGTTCTCGCCGAAGTCGCGCTGGCCGGTGGCGGCGGCTTCCCGCACGGCGTCGGCGGGGCAGGTCTTGCTGACCGCCAGCAGGGCGGCGGCGCCCGCCGGTCGGTTGAAGCGGGTGGCGGCCGCCGCGATGCGGCCCCTCACTTGTAAGATGTTCGCTGCGATACTGGGCATGGCGACCGAGGATAAGCCATCGACCCTCGCGCCGGCCGGCCGCTGCGCCGCTTTCTCCTCGTCTAGCCACCCGCTGCCCCGCCCGCGCCATGGACATCACCCAGCTGCTCGCCTTCTCGGTCAAGAACAAGGCGTCCGACCTGCACCTCTCGGCCGGCCTGCCGCCGATGATCCGGGTGCACGGCGATGTCCGCCGCATCAACGTCGACCCGATGTCGCACAAACAGGTTCACGCCCTGGTGTACGACATCATGAACGACACCCAGCGCAAGCACTATGAAGACACGCTGGAAGTCGACTTCAGCTTCGAGGTGCAGGGCCTGGCGCGTTTCCGCGTCAACGCGTTCAACCAGAACCGCGGCGCCGCGGCGGTGTTCCGCACCATCCCGTCCAAGATCCTGAGCCTGGAGGCGCTGAACTGCCCGCGCATCTTTGCCGACCTGGCCATGAAGCCGCGCGGCCTGGTCCTGGTCACCGGCCCCACGGGCTCGGGCAAGTCCACCACGCTGGCGGCCATGGTCGACCACCTCAACGACCACGAATACGGCCACATCCTCACCATCGAGGACCCGATCGAATTCGTGCACGAGTCCAAGAAGTGCCTGATCAACCAGCGTGAAGTCGGCCCGCAGACGCTGAGCTTCTCCAACGCGCTGCGCTCGGCCCTGCGCGAAGACCCGGACGCGATCCTGGTGGGCGAAATGCGCGACCTGGAAACCATCCGCCTGGCGCTGACCGCGGCCGAAACCGGCCACCTGGTCTTCGGCACCCTGCACACCTCCAGCGCCGCCAAGACGGTCGACCGCATCGTCGACGTGTTCCCGGCGGCCGAAAAGGACATGGTCCGCGCCATGTTGTCCGAATCCCTGCAGGCCGTGATCTCGCAGACCCTCTGCAAGCTCAAGGACGGCACGGGCCGCGTGGCCGCCCACGAGGTGATGATCGGCACCGCGGCCATCCGCAACCTGATCCGCGAGAACAAGATCGCGCAGATGTATTCTTCGATCCAGACCGGCCAGGCCGCGGGCATGCAGACGCTCGACCAATGCCTGGCCGACCTGGTGCGGCGCAACGTCATCGCGCCGGCCGAGGCGCGCGTTCGCGCCAAGTTCCCGGAAAACTTCCCCGGCTGATGTACGTGGCCGATCTGTCCGTCTTCGAGCCCGCGCCCGCGTGCGCGCGGCCTGCCCCGCGCCCTGCCTTGCCGTGAAAAACCTGTTCGCCCGTTTCCGTCGCAAACCCCAGACCCTGGCCGTCTCGCCCCGCGAAGACACGTCCAGCTACTTCGCGACCCAGTTCCAGGAAGGCCACCAGGACACCCAGTTGCTGGTCAGCTGGGACGCCCGCGGCCTCGATCTGCACGCCAAGCCCTATGACCCGGCCTTGGGCACCCTGTCCCTGGTCAAGATCTTCGGCCAGGACCCGCAGCTGTCACAGCTGGGCCCGGAAGCCCTGTCGGCCTTCGGCAACTACCTCGATTACGTGCAGGTGGAAGCCGGCCGCCAGGTCATCGGCCAGGACGAGCAAGGCGATTTCCTGCTGATCGTGCTGGACGGCACCGTGGCCGTCGAGCGCGTGCAGCCCTGGGGCGCCAAGGCCCGTCTGGGCGAATCCCGCGCCGGCGACGTGCTGGGCGAGATGTCCCTGCTGGACGCCGGGGCCCGGTTCTCGGCCTGCACCACGCTGACGCCGGCCAAGTTCGCCGTGCTGGGTGCGGCCGCGCTGGACCGCATGATGCAGCACGAGCCGCGCCTGGCCGCGGCCCTGCTGGCCTGGCTGGCGCGCCGCTTGTCGCTGCGTCTGCGCCAGGTCAGCGCCCGCCTGTCGGCGCTGCTGACGCGAGAGTGAGAGCTCACTTCCTGATCATTGCGGATTGATTTTCCCGCACCGCCACTGAGGTCCCGGCCATGGAAAGAGAACAGGCATCGAAGTTCGTCAACGACCTGCTGCGGCTGATGGTGGCCCGCAACGGCTCGGACCTGTTCCTGACCGCCGACTTCCCGCCGGCCATCAAGGTCGACGGCAAGCTCACGCGGGTGTCGCCCCAGCCGCTGACGTCCGTGCACACGCTGGCCCTGGCCCGCGCGATCATGAACGACAAGCAGACCAGCGATTTCGAACGCACCAAGGAGTGCAACTTCGCGATCTCGCCCCAGGGCATCGGCCGCTTCCGTTGCAGCGCCTTCATGCAGCAGGGCCATGTGGGCATCGTGCTGCGGACGATTCCGCAGGAGATTCCCACGGTCGACAGCCTGGGCCTGCCCAAGGTGCTCAAGGACGTGGCCATGACCAAGCGCGGTCTGGTGATCATGGTCGGGGCCACCGGCTCGGGCAAGAGCACCTCGCAGGCCGCCATGCTGGACTGGCGCAACGAGAACTCCTACGGCCACATCAACACGGTCGAGGATCCGGTGGAGTTCGTGCACCCGCACAAGAACTGCATCGTCACCCAGCGCGAGATCGGCATCGACACCGACAGCTGGGAGGCCGCGCTGAAGAACTCGCTGCGCCAGGCCCCGGACGTGATCCTGATGGGCGAAATCCGTGACCGCGAGACCATGGACCTGGCCGTGGCTTTTGCCGAAACCGGCCACCTCTGCATGGCCACCCTGCACGCCAACAGCGCCAACCAGGCGCTGGACCGGATGATCAACTTCTTCCCGGAAGAGCGCCGCGCCCAGCTGCTGATGGATCTGTCGCTGAACCTCAAGGGCCTGATCTCGCAGCGCCTGCTGCCGCGCCAGGAAGGCAAGGGCCGGGTGGCCGCGGTGGAGATCCTGCTGAACACGCCGCTGATCGCCGACCTGATCTTCAACGGCAAGGTGGGCGAGCTGAAGGAGCTGATGAAGCGCTCGCGCGAGCTGGGCATGCAGACTTTCGACCAGGCGCTGTTCGACCTCTACGAGGCCAACATGGTCACGTACGAGGATGCGCTGCGCAACGCCGACTCGGTCAACGACCTGCGCCTGCAGATCAAGCTCGACAGCCAGCGTTCGCGCGTGGTCGACCTGGCCGCCGGCACCGAGCACATGACCATCCTCTGAGCCCGGCGCACGGCGCCGCTGGCATCATCCGCACGGCGGGGTCCTGGCAGGCCCCGCCGTTTTCGTTTCCGCCGCCCGTTTCCACGCTTGCCCGCTTCCCCGGAGCCCCTGATGAGCACCAAGACCTACGACCCCTGCCCTTCCCACCGCGTGGCCTTTCTGGGCCTGGGCGTGATGGGCGGCCCCATGGCTGGCCACCTGCATGCCGCCGGCCACCAGGTCACCGTCTACAACCGCACCGCCGCCAAGGCCCAGGCCTGGGCCCAGGCCCACCCCGGCGGCCGCGCCGCCGCCACCCCGCGGGAAGCGGCCCAGGGCGCGGACCTGGTGTTCTGCTGCGTGGGCAATGACGACGACCTGCGTTCGGTGGTGCTGGGCGCCGACGGCGCGTTCGCCGGCATGGCCCCGGGCGCGGTCTTCATCGACCACACCACCGCGTCGGCCGACGTGGCCCGCGAACTGGCCCAGGCCGGCCGCACCCTGGGCCTGCCGTTCGTGGACGCCCCGGTGTCGGGCGGCCAAGCCGGCGCCGTCAACGGCGTGCTGACCGTGATGTGCGGCGGTGACGCCGCCGCCTTCGAGCGCATGCGCCCGGTGGCCCAGGCCTTCTCGCGCGCCGTGACCCTGCTGGGCGACAGCGGCGCTGGCCAACTGGCCAAGATGGTCAACCAGATCTGCATCGCCGGCATCGTCCAGGGCCTGTCCGAAGCCATCCACTTCGGCCAACGCGCCGGCCTGGACATGAAGGCCGTGCTCGACGTGATCGGCAAGGGCGCCGCCCAGAGCTGGCAGATGGACAACCGCGGCAAGACCATGGTCGACGACCAGTTCGAATTCGGCTTCGCCGTCGACTGGATGCGCAAGGACCTGGGCCTGGTGCTGGACGAAGCCCGCCGCACCGGCGCGCGCCTGCCGCTGACGGCCCTGGTCGACCAGTTCTACGCGGACGTGCAGGCCCAGGGTGGCGGCCGGTGGGACACGTCCAGTTTGTTGCGGCGCCTGAAGTAAGGCGCATCGCGGAGGGGGCGGGCCCGCCCGAGGCGACCGCCCACCTCGCCAGCGGGTGCCGCGGTGGCGGCCTCGCGGGCGGGCTTGCCAAGCGATCAGCGCAGCTTGGCCAGATCTTCTTCCGTCAGCATCTCGAACACGCGCACCACCTTCTGCACGCCGGTCACGCTGCGCGCGATCTCGGCCGCCCGCGCGGCCTCGCGCTCGGTGACGCGGCCCATCAGGAAGACCACGCTGCGTTCGGTGACCACCTTGATCGCGTTGGCCTGCAGGTCCTTGGCGTCCACGTAGCTGGCCTTGACCCGGCTGGTGATCAGGGCGTCGTTCGAACGGTTGCCGATGGACGAGTTGCCCGCCACCGCCAGTTCGTTGACCACCGAGGCCACGTTCTCGATGCGCCCCACCGCCTTGCCCACCGCTTCGCGGTCGGCCTCGGCCGGCACCTCGCCGGTCACCAGCACCAAGCGGTTGTAGCTGGTCACGTTGACGTGGCCGCGGTCGCCCGCTGCTTCGCGCACCCGCGCCAGCGCCTTGAATTCGATGCCCTCGTCCTCGACCTGGGTGCCCGAGGTGCGGCGGTCGGTCAGCAGCATGGGCACGCTCAGCGCCGCCCCGCCGATGGCCAGCGCACAGCCGCCCAGCGGCAGCAGTGCGGGCAGGGCCACGGCCGCGGTGGCCAGCACCAGCAGCGGGCGGCGCAGCGCGCGGCGCGCCGGGCTCGGGTTCGTGGACGGGGTCAGGGTCGTGGTTCGGGTCATGGCAGGTCGGCGTCGCCGAGCAGTTGCAGGTCCACCGCATCGCACATCGCGTGCAGCAGCACCAGTTGGAGTTCGCAGATGCGGGCCGCACGGTCGTGCGGCACGGTCAGCCAGAGGTCGGTTTCGGCGATGTGCACCAGGGCGCCCTGCCCCGTGCCCGGCGGGCCTTCGCGGCCCGCGATGATGATCACGCTCATCTCGCGCTCGTGCGCGGCGTGGACCATGGTGGCCAGCAGGGCGTCGTCGGGCCGCAGCGTGAACGCCACCAGCAGGTCGCCGGGCTGGCCCAGCACGCGCAGCTGCTGCACCGAGGGCGGCTCGGCATCGGCCATGCCCTGGGCGTCGGACAGCGTGACCGCGTCCGTGCCCAGCACCCAGGCCGCCAGGCCCGGGCGCTCGCGCTCGAAGCGGCCGCACAGCGCCGCCCCCAGCAGGGTGGCCGGGGCCAGCGCCGCGCCGCGCCCGTGCACCCACAGCCGGCCGCCCGAGGTGATGCAGTCCACGATGTGGTGGGCCGCTTCGGCGATCGGATGGGCCAGGGTTTCGGCGGCCTGATAGCTCAGGTCGGCGCTTTCGAAGAAGTGCTGCTGGATGCGGGGTTCGAGCATGAAATCAGGGGGGAACAGCGGGCGGGCCTGGTGGCCCTGGTGCTGCCGATCATAGTGCAGGGGGGTGGCCGACCCGTGACGCCGTTGGAGCCGGGCCGGCGTGCCGGGTTCCGTGGCGAGCCTCACCCGGCCTCGCCCCAGCCGCCCCCCGGCGCCTCATCGCCCGCGTCGAACGCCCCCGGCAGCCACTGCAGCCGGCCCGCCTCGATGGCCACCACGTCGAAGCGGCAGGGCGGGAGCGCCGGCAGCCGGGCCAGCCAGGCCTGGGCCGCGCGCAGCAGGCGCGCCCGCTTGGCCGGGCCCACGCTGGCCGCGGCGCCGCCGGCCTGGGCATTGCGCCGGGCCCGCACTTCCACGAAGACCAGGGTGCCATCGGGGGCGCACATGACCAGGTCGATTTCGCCGCCGGCGCGCGATCGGCCGGTGCCGGTTCGATAATTGCGGGCCAGCAGGTGCAGGCCCTGCGCCTGCAGATGACGGCAGGCGCGGTCCTCGGCCTGCTGGCCGGGCCCGGTGCGGCCTGCGATGCCCACGCTGCCAGCCCGTTCCGAAGGCCGGCCCGGGCCGCGGGCGGTGCTGGTGACCATGTTCAACCCCGAGTTCAGGCTCGTTACTGCGGCGCGCGCGCCGGCCCCCATGCAGACCCCCACCCCCGGCGGCCCCGCCCGCCTGCTCGAAACCGCCGCGCTGGCCGCGGGCGCCCAGGACCACCCGGGCGGCTGCCTGTACGTGGTGGCCACCCCGATCGGCAACTTGGCCGACCTGAGCCTGCGCGCGCTGCATGTGCTGGCGCTGGCCGATGCCGTGGCCTGTGAAGATACCCGGGTCAGCGGCGCGATGCTGCGGCACTTCGGCCTCGAAAAGCCGCTGTTGGCGGTGCACGAGCACAACGAGCGCGAAGCGGCCGTCCAGGTCTGCGCGCGCCTGGCCGCCGGCGCCCGCGTGGCCTACATCAGCGACGCCGGCACGCCCGCGGTGTCCGACCCCGGCGCGGTGCTGGTGGCCGAGGTGGCCAAGGCGGGCTTCCGCGTGATGCCTCTGCCCGGGGCCAGCAGCGCCATCGCGGCGCTGAGCGTGGCCGGCGACGTGCATTCGCTGGGCTTCATGGTGGCGGGCTTCCTGTCCAGCAAGGCGCAGGAGCGGGCCAACGACCTGGCGCTGTGGCGCGACGCCACCTGCTCAGTGGTGATCTTCGAGGCGCCGCACCGCATCGAGGCGCTGGGCCAGGCGCTCAAGGACGTGCTGGGCGGCACGGCCGAGCCGCGCCTGATCACCGTGTGCCGCGAACTGACCAAGCAGTTCGAGCAGGTGGCCACGATGCCCGTGGACGCGCTGCCGGGCTGGCTGGCCGAGGACGCCAACCACCGCCGCGGCGAGTTCGTGCTGGTGCTGCATGGCGCACCACCGGCCGCCGCCGTGCCTGACGCGCTGCCGCCCGCAGCCGAGCACACGCTGCGGGTGCTGCTGCGGGAGTTGCCGCTGAAGCAGGCCGCGGCCCTGGCGGCCGAGCTGACCGGCCTGCCGCGCAAGCGCCTGTACCAGCAGGCGCTGGCCTGGCGCGATGACGCGGACGATGCCGATGCCGCCGATGCCGCCGGTGCGGCAGGCAGTGCCGACGAAGCGGACGAGGACTGAAACGACAACGGCGGCCACCCTGGGGAGGGCGCCGCCGTTGCTGCGGGCGTGCACCGTGGCGCCGGCCGGGGCCGGCGTCGTCACGGATGAAGCCGGCTCATTGCGCCGGGGCCGAGGCCGCGCGTTGCTGCTTGTCGTGCTTCTGGCGACGGATGTCGCGGTTGGCCTTGTTCTGCATGTGGTCGATCTTGGCCTGTTCGGCGTCGGTGACCACGCCGTCCTTGGCGGCCTTCTTTTCCTGGTGCTTGATCGCGCGTTGTTCGGCTTGCAGACGGTGGGCTTCGGGCTTGGTCAGCTCGCCGCTTTCCTTGCCGGCCTTGATGCGGGCCTGTTGCTCGGCTTCGCGGGCGTCGGTCTTGGAAGCCGGGGCCGAGGCGGCCTGGGCGAACACGGCGCCGGTGGTGAACACGAGGGCCGCGGCGGCAAGCAGATGACGGGGAGACATGACAGGTTCCTTCGGGTGAGGTTCTTGGGCGCCCGGCCGGTGAGGCCCGTCCGGGTTGCCCTTGTTCAACGCCGCCCGGTGCCGGCCAGGGGACACGCATTGCGCCAGGAAGAGGTAAATTTTCGTGTCTCTGCGGCCCTGGCGGCCCACGGCCCGTGCGCATGATGGGGGGTGACCCACCGCCCGCCCATGGCCTCGCCGGGCCCGCCTCCGCGCTTGACCGCCCCCGAAGCGGCCTTCTTCGGCTCACGCCGCCCCCGGTTTCCTGGGACACTTCACGCATGACCACCCGCGACCCCTCCATCGAACGCCTGGGCCTGGCCCAGGCCGCCCTGCTCGACCCGTTCGACCTGACCGATGCCTCGCTGGCCCGCACCCTGGCGGCCATGGGCGAGCACCGCATCGACGACGCCGACCTGTACTTCCAGACCACCCGCCATGAGGGCTGGAGCCTGGAGGAAGGCATCGTCAAGAGCGGCAGCTTCTCGATCGACCAGGGTGTGGGCGTGCGCGCCGTGGTGGGCGAGAAGACGGCCTTCGCATACTCGGACGACATCTCCGAAGCCGCGCTGATGGACGCCGCCCGCACCGTGCGCGCCATTGCCGCGGCCGGCCAGAGCCGCCGCGTCAAGCTGCGCGAACGCACCCGCCTGACCAAGGGCCGCGCGCTCTACGGCACGGTCGACCCCATCGGCACGCTCGACAGCGCCGCCAAGGTGGCCCTGCTGGGCGAGGTGGAGCGCCGCGCCCGTGCGCGCGACCCGCGCGTGGTGCAGGTGATGGCCAGCCTGTCGGCCGAACACGACGTGGTGCTGATTGCCCGCGCCGACGGCACGCGCGCGGCCGACGTGCGCCCCTTGGTGCGCCTGTCGGTGATGGTGATCGCCGAGCAGAACGGCCGCCGCGAAACCGGCTCGGCCGGCGGTGGTGGCCGGTACGGCCTGGGGTATTTCACGGCCGAGCACGTGCAGGCCTATGTGGACCAGGCGGTGAACCAGGCCCTGGTCAACCTCGAGTCACGCCCGGCGCCGGCCGGCCAGATGACCGTGGTGCTGGGCCCGGGTTGGCCCGGCATCCTGCTGCACGAAGCCGTGGGCCATGGCCTGGAAGGCGACTTCAACCGCAAGGGCTCGAGCACCTTCTCGGGCCGCATCGGTCAGCGCGTGGCCGCCAAGGGCGTGACCGTGCTCGACGACGGCACCCTGCCCGACCGCCGCGGCTCGCTCAACGTGGACGACGAAGGCCACCCGAGCCAGCGCAACGTGCTGATCGAGGACGGCATCCTGCGCGGCTACATCCAGGATTCGATGAACGCCCGCCTGATGGGCGTGCCGGCCACCGGCAACGGCCGCCGCGAAAGCTATGCGCACACGCCGATGCCGCGCATGACCAACACCTACATGCTGGCCGGCAGCACGCCCAAGGACGAGATCATCGCGTCGATCAAGCGCGGCCTGTACGCGCCCAACTTCGGCGGCGGCCAGGTCGACATCACCAGCGGCAAGTTCGTGTTCTCGGCCAGCGAGGCCTACTGGGTCGAGAACGGCAGGATCCTGTACCCGGTCAAGGGCGCCACCCTGATCGGCAACGGCCCCGAGGCGCTGACGCGCATCTCGATGATCGGCAACGACATGGCCCTGGACGACGGCGTGGGCACCTGCGGCAAGGACGGGCAGAGCGTGCCCGTGGGCGTGGGCCAGCCCACGCTGCGCATCGACGGGCTCACCGTGGGCGGCACGGCCTGAGGCCCGGAAGGCCCGGGGGCGCGGTGGAGCGCCCCCTGCCCGGCGCGGCCCCGCCCTGCCCCATTCAGTGCGGCACGGCCGCGGCCGGGGCATCTTCCTCGGGCCGGTCGGCCGGCCCGATCAGGCGCCGCAGCAGCGGCGTCAGCGCGATCAGCGCCGCCCCGGTGGCCACGCTGCCCCAGCCCAGGCGCTCGAACAGCGCGGCATAGGCCGGGTTGGTGGCCAGCGGCGTGCTGCCGGCGGGCTCGGGCAGCAGGCCCGAGAAATCGCCCGCGAACAGCGAGGCCAGGCCGGTGACCAGCATCCACGCGCCCATCATCAGGCCCTGGTGCTGGCGCGGGGCCAGGCGGCCGATCATCGCGTAGCCCACCGGCGAGATCAGCAACTCGCCCAGGCTCTGCAGCAGGTAGCTGACGAAGATCCACACGAAGGCCGCGCGCCCGTCGGCACCGGCCAGGTGGATGCCCAGCGGCAGGGCCAGGAAGCCCGCACCCATCAGCAGCAGGGACGCGGCGAACTGCTGCGGCACGTCGATGCGCCAGCCCCGCGTGCGCAGGCGGGCGAAACCCCAGGCCATCAGCGGGCCGCCCAGCACGATGGCCGCGGTGTTGATGTTCTGGATCCACTGCGGCGAGATCTCGAAGCCGGCGACCATGCGGTCGACGTTGTGCTCGGCATAGGTCTGCAGCCCGTTGGGCGCCATCTGGTACAGCGACCAGAACACCAGGGAGCCCAGAGCCAGCAGCAGGTAGGCCAGCATCCGGCGGCGCTCGGCGGCGTTTGGGTGGCGCCAGGTGAGCCAGCCCAGGGCCAGGGCCACGGCGGCGCAGACGGCCTTGAGCAGGGCCTCGGTGGGGCCCGGGTGCTGCAGCATCAGGGCCACCAGCGGCACCAGGCCCAGCAGCACCAGGCTGCCCAGCAGGAAGCGGCGGCGCCAGGTGGCGCGGTCGGTGGCCAGCAGCGGGGTGTCCAGGTCGGCCAGGGTGCGCCAGTGCCAGGCGGCCAGCACGATGGCGGCCAGGTTGCCCAGCGTGGCGAAGATGAACAGCGCGCCGTAGCGCTCGTCGAGCTGGTACCAGCCGGCGGCGGTGAAGCCGATGAAGAAGCCCACGTTCATGCCCGCGTAGTTCCACAGGAACGCGGCCTCGCGCCGCGGGTCGGTGGCCGCGTAGCGCTGGGTGAGCATCATGTTGAGGCAGGTGACGTTGAGGCCGCTGCCGGTGAGGAACATGGCCAGGCCCCAGTAGAGGCCGGCCAGGCTGCCGGTGGCGATGGCCGCACAGCCCAGCACCTGCAGGGCCATGCCGCCCACGAACAGGTTGCGGTTGCTGAGCCAGCGCCCGCCCAGCCAGCCGCCGAACAGGTGCAGGCCGTAGTTGAACGCGCCGAACACGCCCATCACCGCGGCCGCGTTCTGGTTGCTGAAGTGCAGGTGGTGGGTGGCGTACAGCACCAGGGTCGAGTACAGGACCGCGAACCCCAGCGTGGAGAACATCTGGATGAAGAACAGGGCGGCGGCGCCACGCGGTGCGGGGGAAGTCATGCCCGATGATAGGCAGGCCGCCCGTGTCGGCCTGCCCGCAACGACCCGGGGTCGGGGCCCCGGCGGTGCTTGACGCGCCCGCCGGGGCCTGTGCTACATTCGACGACGATGCGTTCTGCCCAAGCCTTCTTTTTTGCGTACTTTTGGTTCTCGCCCCGTCTGGTGGTTCGAGAGGCCTCTGCGCGCAACTGAAGAAGCAAACGCAAGAACCTCGAAAACGAACCGCCGGAGACCCCGGCGGTTTTTTTTTGCCGGTGCCCCGGACGACTCGCGTGACCCGCCAGGCCCCGATCACCCTCGACGCCCTGCCCTGCCAAACCGACCGTTCCTGTTGGAGACCCCTGATGAGCCCGAAGCCGGCCACTGAGCCCCGCCACCAACTCGCGCTGAGCGAGCGCACCAGCGACACCGATGACCAGCGCATCCGCGACGTGACGCCGCTGCCGCCGCCCGAGCACCTGATCCGCTTCTTCCCCATTGCCGGCACGCCGGTTGAAGCCCTGGTGGGCCAGACCCGCAGCAGCATCCGCCGCATCCTGTCGGGCGAGGACGACCGCCTGCTGGTGATCATCGGCCCCTGCTCGATCCACGACCCGGCCGCGGCGGTGGAGTACGCGCGCAAGCTCAAGGCCGAGCGCGAGCGCTTTGCCGGCACGCTGGAAGTGGTGATGCGCGTGTACTTCGAGAAGCCGCGCACCACGGTGGGCTGGAAGGGCCTGATCAACGACCCCTACCTGGACGAGAGCTACCGCATCCACGAAGGCCTGCGCATCGCGCGCCAGTTGCTGGTGGACATCAACCGCCTGGGCGTGCCGGCGGCCGGCGAGTTCCTGGACACCATCTCGCCGCAATACATCGGCGACCTGATCGCCTGGGGCGCGATCGGCGCGCGCACCACCGAAAGCCAGGTGCACCGCGAACTGGCCTCGGGCCTGTCGGCGCCGGTGGGCTTCAAGAACGGCACCGACGGCAACTTGAAGATCGCCATCGACGCGATCCAGGCCGCGGCCCGCCCGCACCACTTCCTGTCGGTGCACAAGAACGGCCAGGTGGCCATCGTCGAGACCAAGGGCAACAAGGACTGCCACGTGATCCTGCGCGGCGGCAAGGCCCCCAACTACGACGCGGCCAGCGTGGCCGCGGCGCAGAAGGAGCTGCTGGGCGCCAAGCTGGCCGACAAGCTGATGATCGACTTCAGCCACGCCAACAGCGAGAAGAAGCACGAGCGCCAGGTGGCCGTGGCCCAGGACGTGGGCGCGCAGATGGCCGCGGGCAACGAAGGCATCTTCGGCGTGATGGTGGAGAGCCACCTGAACGCCGGCGCGCAGAAGTTCACCCCGGGCAAGGACGACCCGGC
>Ga0228698_1000243_pt1 | contig 47084 bp, 48 predicted proteins | sample McNCre117_Aug_MG_FD_178015 | JGI IMG/M metagenome (GOLD analysis project Ga0228698, IMG submission 178015) | Freshwater microbial communities from McNutts Creek, Athens, Georgia, United States - 1-17_Aug_MG | ecosystem: Environmental > Aquatic > Freshwater > Creek | place: USA: Georgia... | reverse complement strand
GCAGCCGTCATGAGCAAGGCAAATAGTTTCTGTTTCACGGTTTGTCTCCTGGCAAATTGTTTGCAGTTTCCACTTCGGACGAAGTGACTTCGGACGGCCTTGCTGATCACAAGGCCGGTGTCCGCACAGGCTTTTCCGCAAGGACTGTGCCAATCGCTAAGCGGTGCAATTTTTCAGAGAAACAAGAAAAAAATTCAGGGTAAACGTGAACAGCGAAAGCCTGTGCAACGGTGTGCATACGTCACAGGCTGTCACAGTGTTCCAAATTGAAGCAACACTTTGGGCCGCACTCAGGCCTGTCGCAATGCCACACCCGGGCTGGCCTGCCAGCGTCCGTGTTTGTCCACCACCAGCACGTCCACACCCCAGGCTTTGGCCAGAGGCAAGGCACGCTCAAACCCGGCCATGAAGAACACCTTGGTGAGCGCATCCGCCACCACACAACGCGGGGCTAGCACGCTCACACTGGCCAGCTCTGCGGGGGAATGGCCGGTGTGCGGGTCCAGGATATGGTGGTTGGCCAGGTCGGGGCTGAAGAAGCACTGGTCATCGGCCGACGTGGCCATGCTGCGGCCTTGCAAGGCCACACCGGTGATGAGTTCCTGGGCCTTGCGCGGGTTGGCAATGCCCAGCGTCCACTCGCCCGCGTGGGCTGGTTGGCCCAGCGCAGCCCACTCGCCCGCATCCAGCAGCGCATGCGCGATGCCCAGGCTTTGCAAGCGCGCTTTGACCTTGTCGGCCGCGTACCCCTGCGCGATGCCATTGAGCGTGATGCCCATGCCAGGGTGACGCAGGCGCACGGCGTCTTCCAACACATCCACGCCACGCCAGTCCACCCGTTTGCGCACAGCGGCAATCTCTTGCGCCGTGGGCAAACGCCCTTGCTGCTTGGCCGCGTCAAAGGCCTGCCACAGCGGCTGCACCGTCACATCAAAAGCGCCATCGCTGCGGCTGGATACCTGTTGCGCGATGCGCAGAATGGCCAGCATGTCCGGATGCGGCTTGCGCAAGATGCCGTTGCGGTTGAGTTCGCACAGCGCGCTGTCAGGGCGAAACAGGCTCATCTGGTCTTCGATGGCACGGATGTCGGCCACCGCAGCATCCAGCGCACGCTCGGCCACGTCCCCGTCTGCATGGGCCACCTTGAATGCCATGGAAGTACCCATGGCATTGAGCGTGCGGCTGGCCCACTGCAGGCCATGCGACGCATCGTGCGGCCCCCCAGCGGACAAACCGGGCACGGCTACTGCCGCCAAGCCCATACCGGCACCCAGACCCCAACCCAGTTGCATCAATGTTCTGCGTTTCATGGCATGCCTCCTGCGGGGACGATGGGGATCACGGTCTTGCCTACTGCGCCGCGGGCTTCGTTGTAGAGCGGCACACACAGCGCAGGGCTCTCGTAGATCACCACGCAGTCCATGCACTGGAAGCACTCGTCGTAATCCACTGCGCCGCTTTTCTCAATGGCCTGGTAGGCGCAGTCGCTGCGACAGCGTTGGCAAGGCTGGCCACAGGCGCTGCGCCGCGCAATCCAGTCGAAGCGGCGCAGGCGGCCCAGCAGGCCCATGCCTGCACCCAGCGGGCACAGGTAGCGGCAATAGCCCTTGTAGACAAAGCTGCTCAGCAGCACCGTGGCCACGGCCCACAGCACATAGGGCCAGTCGCGCACAAAGTTGAGTGTGATGCTGGTCTTGAACGGCTCCACTTCTACCAGCCGGTCAGCCCAGGTGACTGACACCACCGCCGCCAGCAGAATCACCGCCAGCACGCCGTACTTCACGCGCTTGAGTTGTTTGTCCAGTGCGGTGGGCACACGCAGTTGCTGAATACCCAGCTTGGCGGTGAGTTTGCTGATGAGTTCTTGCAGCGCGCCAAACGGGCACAACCAGCCGCAGAAAGTGCCACGCCCCCACATGAAGAAAGTGGCGATCACAAACACCCAGAGCAGCACCGTCATCGGGTCGTACAAGAAGAACGCCAGGCTGCGCTTGGCCACCAGCGCTTGCAGCACGGCGGTGAAGTTGACGATGGACAGCTGCCCCTGCGCATACCAGCCGATGAACACCAGCGTGAACACCAGGTAGCCCAAGCGAAAGCGGCTCAGCCGCTGGGGGCTGGCGGTGAGCCACTGCGGCTTGCCCAGCGCCCAGGCCAATACGCCCAGGCCCACGACGAGCAGCAGCAACTCCCACCAGCGCGAGGTCCAGCTCAACTTCCAGGTCTTGCTGTCCGAGCTGGCGGCTTCAAAGTATTTGTCCGGCAACTCAGCGGTGAAGCCAAAGCTCTTGTTCACCACCTCGGGCATGAACTGGCCTTTGCTGCGCGACACCAGCAGCTCAAAGTTCAGCGGAAGCGAAGGGTCCAGCCCCGCAGGCGAAATCACACGGAACACGCGCCACTGCGCGTCTTGCAAATCGGCGGGGATGATGAGTTGCGTATCCAGATCGAGGTCGCGCATTTCCAGCGGCAGCTTGTTCTGGTTGAGCGTGAGGCGGTCGGGCACCGCACCGCGCTGGAAGTCATCCGACACGATGCCATAGCGGCCCTTGGCCATAACCAAGAGCGCATGGTCACCGGGGTCCAGGCGCTTTTGGATGTAGCCCCAAGTCTGCGCGGGCAGCAGGTTGCGGCCCACGCTGGGCACATTGAGGTGGGCGAAATACAGGTCCACAAACGGCGCATCGGGCGCGCGCCGGGTTTCGTCGTCGCTGCCTTCCACGGCGGTGCCTTTGAAGGCCGCCTCGACTTCGGAATTTTTGTAGGTCTTGCGCGTGACCAGCCCGGCTTTGACCAAGGCATTCCAGTCCATCGCCTCGTACACCTCAGGTCGGATGCGGGCAATCAGGTCCGGGTCGTTGCCCTCGCCGTAGCCCATCTTGGCGCGGGCTACCTTGAGCGATGCGGCCAGCAGGCTTTGGTTGAGGATGCGTACAGAAGCAGTGGCCTTGGCCACGCCGTCGATGTACACATTGGCGCTGTTGGCTTTGCCCGGCTGGCTCTGGCCCAGGCCGATCTTGATGCTTTGCTTGAGCGACAGGTTTTTGTACTGCTCCACAAACTTGAACAGCGGCTGCGGCCCCAGCCCGTCGAGGAACACGGGCTCGTGCTGGCTCAGCACTTTCACGTCCATGAACTTGCCGTCCTTGTCCAAGGCCACGAGCAAGTTGAACGGCGTGCCCGAGAAGCCGGGGATGGCGGCAAAGTCGATGGACTCAAACGCGTAGGCCACGATGGTGGTGCTGGTCAGGTCCTGCGCGTAGATGGGCCACACCGGCACATCGCGCTCTTTCTCGCCCACCACCAGGGGCGCGGGAAAAGCCTGCGCCATGGTCTCTTTGGTCATTACGCCGGCCTGTGCGGGCACGGCGCATAGCAGCGCCAAAATCAATGCCATCAACACGGGCAAAGTCAGCACATCGGCAAAGCGCCGGGCGCGCCGCAGCATATTCACTACCTGCATCACCCGCCCCCTCATGCGCGCTGTTTGATCCAGCCGCGCTGCGGGTCGTACCCGCGCAGTGCCAGCCCAAAGAACACCACACCGCCCACCAGCACCACGGCCAGCGCGTTGGCGTTGAACTGCCCTTGCAGCGCAAAGCGAATCAGCTCCACCACGTAGGTAAACGGATTGAGCTGCGCAATCTGCACCAGCCACAAGGCACCTGACTCTTCCACCTTCCACAGCGGGTAGAGCGCAGTGCTGATGAAGAACATCGGGAAGATCACAAAGTTCATGGTGCCGGCAAAGTTCTCCAGCTGCTTGATGTAGACCGAGAGCATCAAGCCCAGCGCAGCCAGCATGGTTGCGCCCAGCGCCATCACGGGAACTGCCAACAGCCAGTTGGCCAGGTCGGCCTCCACGCCAAAGGCCAATGCGATCAGCAGAAACACCAGCATCTGGATCAGCGACAAGGTGGTGGACGCCACCAGCTTGAAGCCCAACAACCAGCCGCGCGGCAAGGGTGCGGTGAGCAGAAGGCGCATCACGCCCATCTCGCGGTCATAGACCATGGAGAGCGAACTCTGCATGCCATTGAACAACGCAATCATGCCCAGCAGACCCGGCAGCATGTAGACCTTGTATTCCACATAGGTCTCGTACGGAGGGATGATGGCCACGCCAAACACGTTGTGAAAGCCTGCGGAAAACACCACAAACCACAAGAGCGGGCGCACCAGGCTGGAGGCCAGACGCGAGGGCTGGCGCAAGAACTTCAGCAGCTCACGGCCCACCACGGCGCGCAGCGCGCGCGCCAGATGCGGCATCAAAGACGGTTGCGACATGCGCTCTCCTTTTCATCAAAGCCCAGGGTGTCCAGCACCTCGGTGGGGTGCATCACGCCATCAAACGGCGCCACTGCGGCCACGCCATCGGCATGGCCCAAAAACACGGGCTGGCGCAACTGGCCGTCCCATGCGCGGTACGAGAGGCGTGGGCCTTTGAAGCCGTCTACAAACACCTCGCCCTTGCGCAGCATTTGCAGTTGCTGGGGCACCGTGGCCTTGGGGCTTTCGGACAGCACGCCAACGATGGATTTCACCGCCGCCCAGGTGGCCCAGTCCTGGCTGGTCATGGGGCGGCGGGCGGCCTTCATAAAGCGGCGCGAGAGCTGCGGCCCGCCATTCAAATCCCACTGCGGATGCCAGGCCAGCGCGGTCAGTCCATTGGCACCCAGCACTACGCGCGGGAACTGCGTGTTGTACGGGATGCCGCGCGCAAACTCGCCATCGCTGTCGATCACCACCACCACGTCAAAACTCTTGTCATTGGTGAGCAGGCGCACATTGCTAAGTTCCCGCTCGCGCGGGTCGGTGGAGAGCTTGAAGGCGGTTTGCTTGCCCACCTTGACGCCATAGCGCTTGGCGCTGCGGAGAAAGGCGTCGAGCTGCAGCTTGTCTTGCGGGCGCGGGCCATAGAGCACCAGCGCCTGCGTCCAGGAGCGCGCCGCCAGGTACTGCGCCAGTGCGTCGCTGCGCATGGCTTCGCTGGGGTAGGTGTGCAGCAGGTTGGCCATGCAGCCAGTGCCGCGCAGCTCGTCCGCACCGGAGCCGACATTGAAGAAGATGGAGGCACCCAGGGCGGCAGGCGCGCTGGCCATGGCTGCCTTGAGGTCCGCATCAGGCAGGTCCAGCAACACATGCTGCACCTTGGCCGCCTTCATTTGCGCAATGGCTTTGGGCAAGTCCGCGCTGCTGGCCGCCAGGAAGTTTTTCACCACCAGCTTGTGGCCCACCGCCTCCAGCTCAGGCGCGGACTCTTCCACGGCCACGGCCGCGGCGTCCAGCGCGCGACCAGTCGGGTGGCCGGGGTAGTTGTGTTCCAACTGGCGCGGCAGATAGCGCGGGTCGTCTTCCAGGCCCAGCACGCCCACGGTGATGGTGGCGGCAGCGGCCAGGTGCTGCACGCCAGCAAGACAGAGCAGCGCCCACAAGGGCAATCGGGTTCGCATCAAGGCCATAGTCTCCAGCTCGTTGTTTGGCGGTGTCTCTCAAAATGGGACACCTGCGGTGTAGTGCGCAAGATTAATGCCAATCGCAACCGCTTCCGCGCCGCCAGATGGCGGGCGAATACCAGCCAGTCCTGGCGATGTGCGACAAGGTTTTTTGCTCAAGATCAAAGACTGCGCAAGCCCTTGATCCCGGTCATGCCATTGCTGCAACTGCAGCATGGCGCAGTGATATGCTGTTTACGACGGTGCAGCAAAAGACCTCTTCAAGGCCCCCGCCACACCGCATCTGGCAGTTGCCTGGAACTACGTTAAGGAGAAACAAAATGAAGTTGACTATCAGCGGACACCACATCGAAGTTACCGACGCTCTGAAGTCTTATGTCACAGGCAAGATTGAAAAGATCACCGCCCACTTTGACGAAGTGGTAGACGCCAAGGCCACGCTGTCGGTGGAAAAGCACCAGGAACGCGATGGCAAGCATGCCGAATGCACGCTGCACCTCAAGGGCGCGGATCTGTTCGCTGAATCTTCCAATGCCGACCTGTATGTCGCCATTGACGAAATGGCCGCCAAGCTGGAACGCCAGGTCACCCGCCACAAGGAAAAGATGCAAGACCACGCCAAGGACGCGCCCAAGCGCGCACCCGTTCTCTGACACGGCTTACTTTTTGGGGACTACACCATGACCACCACCCACGCACGGTCCTTCAAGGACGAGTTGAAGGCCATTGAAGACGAAGCCATCACTGAAGTGGAATTAGGGCAAGTGGTGCTGCGCCCCAACGGCTACTACTGGCAAGCCGCTGGTGGCAAGCACGAGTTTGGCCCCTTCACCACCATGGAAGAAGCGCTGTCTGAGATGGAAGCCGCCAGCTCTGACGACGAAGCCGAACCCGGCGAATCGCTGGAGGAAGCCGAAGGCGAACTCGGCATTGCCGACTGGATTGACCCCGACACGGGCGAGCCCGCCGAAGGCCAGTCCACCCCGCGGCTGCACGACGAGTAAGCCTTCCGCGAGCGGAACCAACGGCCCCACACGGGGCCGTTTTTTTTGCCCGCACGGATAATGCGCAGCGCATGACTACCGACACCACCCAACCCACCTGGTACACCGCCACTGTCGCCCAAGAGGGCCTGCAGGTGGATGCCCCTGACAACCAACCCCTGCTGCTCTCGCTGGAGCAAGGCGGCGCCAACTGGATGAGCTCCTGCCGCAATGGCACCTGCCGCACCTGCATTGGCCAGCTCACTGAGGGCAGCGTGCGCTACGCCATCGAGTGGCCGGGCTTGTCTACCGAAGAAATGGACGAGGGCTATGTGCTGCCTTGCGTGGCGCACCCCTGCTCGAACGTGGTGATTCAGCCGGCTTGAGCGGGTGCGGACGCCCTAACGCCGTGGCTTGCCGGCGCTTTTGCGCAGGAACTGCCCGGCCACAAAAATGTCTTTCTCCACCGCGCGGCGCACCGCCGCGCTGTCGCGTTTGGCCAGCGCCCGCATCAGGTCCTCGTGCGCATCGTTCAGGCAGGCCGAGGCTTCGGGCGTGTCAAACAACTGGTTGGAGATAGGCCCGGCTTTGAGCCACAGGTTGTCGATCAGGCTGAACAGCAGCGGCGAGCCCGCAGCGCGGTACAGCAGCACATGGAAGTCTTCGTTGGCGGCCAGGTAAGCGTCGGCTTGGCCGTCCGCCAGAGCCTGCGCCATGCGCGTGCACAGGCTTTGCAACGTGGCGGTTTGTGCAGCATCCAGACGCAGGCTGCCGCGCTCGGCGGCCTCACCTTCAAGCAGCATGCGCATTTGCAGCAAGTCGTCAAATTCCGGCACAGACAACACGGGCAGCATCACACCGGCATTGGGCACATTGACCAGCGCGCCTTCGGCGGCCAGGCGTTGCAAGGCAGCGCGCACCGGCATTTGGCCCACGCCCAAGTCCGCCGCCACGTTACGGATCTTCAGGCGCTCACCGGGCAGAAAGCGGCCCACGGTGATCCACTGCCGCAGGGTTTGGTAGACCGTGTCTTGTTGGGTGGTGGTAGCAAGGGTGTCGGGCAGCGCAACGGTGGCGGTGGCGGTGGCGGTGGCGGTGGCGGTGGCGGTGGCGGTGGCGGGGTCTGGTGTGGGTTCGGGCATGGGGGCAAGTGTCACAGGGGGGTGCTGCGATTGTGCGGTGCGCGTGGGCGCTGCGGGCCCTCACATGCGCAGAGGCACGGCAGATTCATTCTGTGCACGCGCGCAGGAATCCGTCCACGCCATCCAACAACCGTTGCACGTCGTCTGCAGTGGTGTCCGGGCAGACCAGCATCATGTTGTGAAAGGGTGTGATCAGCACCTCGCGGTTGAGCAAGTAGAGGTGGATGGCGTGCTCCAGTTCGGGGTCCATTGCGTTGCCCGCCTCCGTGCCGTTGCGCGGAGGGCTGGCACAGAACTGGAACTCCACCCGCGCGCCCACCTGGGTCACGCACCAGGGCATGCGGTGCCGGGCAATCACTGCGCGCAACCCATCGGCCAGCGTGGCGGCGAGCGCATGCATGGGCGCAAAGGTTTCTGCCGTCATTAAGCTGCTGAGCGTGGCACGCATGGCGGCCATGGCCAGCAGGTTGGCGGTGAGTGTGGTACCTATGCCGGAGTGGCCGGGCGGCGCATTGCGCTTGGCTTCCACGGCGCGGGCGGCCAGCGCGGCGCTGAAGCCATAGGCCGCGCAGGGCATGCCGCCGCCCAGGGGCTTGCCGACCACCACCGCGTCGGGCGTGAGGCCATGCGCACGCGCATAGCCACCGGGGCCGCTGCTGATAGTGTGGGTTTCGTCCAGCACCAGCATGGCGCCGTGTTGTTGGATGAGCGCCTGGGCTTGCTCCCAAAAACCGAGGTCTGGCAGCACCATGCCGATATTGGTCATCACCGGTTCGGCCAGCACGCAGGCCACATCGCCGGGGAGCAGTGCGGTTTCCAGCGCGGCCAGGTCATTGAACTCCACCACGCGCGTGGTCTGCGTCAGGTCGTGCACCTGGCCGAGCAAGCTGTCGCGCTGCACCGGTTGACCATCCACCAGGTCCACAAAAACATCGCTCACCGTGCCGTGGTAGCAGCCGTTGAACACCAGCAGCACTTTGCGGCCCGTGGCGGCACGCATCCACCGCAACACAAAACGGTTGGCATCGGTGGCGGTCATGGCGAACTGCCACAGCGGCAGGCCAAAGCGCTGGGCCAGCAGTTCGGCCACCACAGTGCCGTCCTCGTTGGGCAGCATGGTGGTCAGGCCCTGCGCGGCCTGGCGTTGCAAAGCCTCGGTGACGGCGGCAGGTGCATGGCCAAACATGGCGCCGGTGTCGCCCAGGCAGAAGTCGGCGAGGCGGTGGCCGTCCAGATCGGTGAGGTGCGCGCCCTGGGCGCTGGCCACTTGCAGCGCAAAGGGCGTGCCCCAGTCGTTCATCCAATGCAGGGGCACGCCGAACATCAGGTGGTCTGCCGCGCGCGCAGCTTGCGCCTGCGAGCGCGGATTGCGCTGGGTGTATGCCGCGCGTTCCTGCGCCAGCAGCGCTTGCAAGCGGGTGGTGCGGATGCCGCTGGCGCGCAGGTCGGCCTCGACGGATAGTGTGGGAGGGGTTGCGGTGGTCATGTCGTTACGCGTGGATGGGGGACTCTGTTCTGAGCTTGCAGGCGTCTGCGGCAGAGCGTGCGCAGCTACACCAGCAGCAACAAATGCTCGCGCTCCCACGAACTGATGACGCGGTTGTAGGTGGCGTACTCCAGCTCCTTCACCGCGCAGAAGGCGTCCACAAAGGCGCTGCCCAGTATCTCGCGCATGGGGGCACAGGCGCGCATGGCGTTGATGGCGTCTTCCAGGTTGCGGGGAAGTTCGTGGCTCACGTTCCAGGCGCTGTCGGTGGTGGACTCGGACGCCTGCAGGCCTTCGCACATGCCCACGTAGCCCGCAGCCAGCGTGGCGGCCATGGCGAGGTAGGGGTTCACATCCACGCCGGGCACGCGGTTTTCCACCCGGCGTGCATCGGGCCCGGACTTGGGTACGCGGATGCCGCAGGTTCGGTTGTCATGGCCCCAGCGCACATTGATGGGCGCGGACATAAAAGGCGAAAGCCGCCGGTACGAATTCACATAGGGCGCAAACATGGGCATGAGTTGCGGGATGTAGGTCTGCAGCCCTGCGATGTAGCTGCCAAACAAAGGGCTTGCGCTGCCATCGGGCAGGCTGAAGATGTTGTGGCCTTGGGCGTCGGTGATGCTTTGGTGGATGTGCATGGCGCTGCCGGGTTCTTGCTCCATGGGCTTGGCCATGAAGGTGGCAAAGATGCCGTGGCGTAGCGCCGTCTCGCGCACCGTACGCTTGAACAGGAACACCCGGTCGGCCAGATCCATGGGCTCGCCGTGGCTGAAGTTGATTTCCATCTGGCCGGGGCCTGCTTCGTGGATCAGCGTTTCCACGCCCAGGCGGTGCTGGCTGCAGAAGGTGGACAGCTCCATGAAGAAGGGGTCGAAGTCGTTCACCGCGTCGATGGAGTAGCTCTGCCGCCCGGCCTCGGGCTTACCGGTGCGGCCCAACGGGGGCTGCAAGGGCTCATGCGGGTTCTTTTGCCGCGCCACCAAATAAAACTCCATCTCGGGTGCCACCACCGGCACCCAGCCCTTGGCCTGGTAGAGACTGAGCACTTTACGCAACACCCCACGCGGCGACAGGGCCACGGGCGAACCATCCCACTCCTGGCAGTCGTGGATCACCACCGCCACCGGCTCAGCCGCCCAGGGCACCACCCGCACGGTGGCGGCATCGGGCACGCACACCATGTCGGGGTCGGTATCGCCGACAAAGGGGCCGTTGTCGGGTTGCTGGCCGTTCACGGTGTTAAGCAGCACGCTCTTGGGCAGGCGCATCTGGCCTTCGGCCAGGAACAAATCGCGCGGCAGGATCTTGCCGCGGGCGATGCCGGTCATGTCGGGGATGACGCACTCCACTTCGTGGATGCGGTGGGCGATCAGGAACTCTTCAAGGCTTTGGGGCATGGGCTATTCGGCGTGTTGCGATGCTTACAATGATACACGCTCACCCCAATTTGTGATCACAAATATATACGTAGGTAGATTAATAGCCAAATTTATTAACTTCTATGATCGCAAACAAAATCGTCACCCTCCATCGCCACGTCCTCTTGGCAAGCACCTGCTTTACCCATACAATGCGAATCATTCTCAACAAATGAGCCTCGAATGAAAAAGCATCTCGCCCTCGCCGTTCTGACATTGGCCGCGCTGCACGCCCATGCCGCAGCAGATGAGTTCACCCTGACCATCAAGAACCACACCTTTGAGCCCAAGGAAATCAAGCTGCCGGCCAACCAGAAGATCAAGCTGAAGGTGGTGAACCAGGACGCCACACCGGCCGAATTCGAGAGCAAGCCGCTCAACCGCGAAAAAGTGATTGCCGGCAAAACCACTGCGGTGATCAACCTGGGGCCGCTCAAGCCCGGACGCTACCCCTTTGTGGAAGAGTTCCACGAGACCGAAGCGGGCGCCCAAGGCACCATCGTTGTTGAATAAGCCCAGGAGCTAAGCGCCATGTTTGCAGCCGCCGTCATTGTGTTTCGCGAGTCGCTGGAGGCCGCCCTGATCATCAGCATCATGCTGGCCGCCACCCGCGGTATCGACGAGCGCGGCAAGTGGGTGGGCGGTGGCGTGCTGCTGGGTCTGGCCGGTGCGGGCGTGGTGGCCGCCAGCATGGGCGCCATTGCCGACATGGCCGACGGCATGGGGCAGGAGCTGTTCAATGTGGGCATTTTGGTGATTGCCGTGGGCATGCTTGCCTGGCACAACATCTGGATGTCGTCCCATGGCAAGGAGTTGGCCCAGCACATCAGCAACACCGCCCGCGCCGTGACCGACGGCAGCCGCGAGCGCTCGGTCATTCTGGTGGTCATTGCGCTGGCCGTGCTGCGCGAAGGCTCGGAGACGGTGCTATTCCTCTACAGCGTGGCCACCAGCGGTGAATCGGGCATGCGGGACACGCTGCTGGGTGGCGGCCTGGGCCTGGGCGCTGGCGCCCTGATCGGCGGCCTGCTGTATGCGGGATTGCTGCGCGTGCCGCTGCGCTGGTTCTTTGCGGTGACCGGCGTGCTGGTGCTGCTGCTGGCCGCCAATATGGCCTCGCAGGCAGCGCGCTTGCTGATTCAGGCCGACCTGTTGCCCAGCCTGGGCGCGCCGGTGTGGGACACCTCCAACGTGCTGGCCCAAAACACCTTGGCGGGCACCCTGTTGCACAGCCTGATCGGTTACGAAGCCCAGCCCGCCGGTATGCAGGTGCTCACCTACGTGCTGGTGCTGGTCACCATTGCCACCGGCATGCGCTGGGTATCCCGCCAGGCAGCGCAGAAAAAAGCCGCTGCTTAAAACCCGAACTGGGCCCCCGCACCCAGCAGGGTGGCCAGACCCATCAGCGCAAACATGGCTGCGGCGATGGAGTGCACCAGCTTCATCGGGATCTTGTTGGCCAGCTTGTCACCAATAAAGACGGCTGGCACATCGGCAATCAACATGCCCAGCGTGGTGCCCATGACCACCAGCAGCGGGTTGGGGTAATGCGCGGCCATGGCCACCGTGGCGATCTGGGTCTTGTCGCCCATTTCGGCCAAAAAGAAGGTGATGAGCGTGGCACCAAACACGCCAAAGCGGTGGGCAATCTGGGTCTCTTCGTCTTCAATCTTGTCGGGAATCAGCGTCCAGATGGCCATACCGATGAATGACGCACCCAGCACCCAGCGCAAAATTTCCGGGCTCACGGTGGAGGTAATCCAGGCACCCACCGCACCGGCCAAGCCATGGTTGACGATGGTGGCCGCAAGAATGCCCAGAATGATGGGCAAAGGCTTCTTGAAGCGCGCTGCCAGGATGAACGCAAGGAGCTGGGTTTTGTCGCCAATTTCCGCAAGGGCAACAACACCGGTAGAAACGAGTAGGGATTCCATAAAAAGTCCTGGGCCGGAAGAAAACGAATGACTGCACGGCCTCTCCAGCCACAGCGGAGGCAATGCAGTCAAAGGTCTTGCCAGGCAAAGAACTGCGTACGCCATGACCTGCGGGTCAAGTATGTTGACGTAAGCCTCCTCAATGTGAAGAGCGGCTACTCCCCAATGACAGCCACCGATTGTATCGGCTAACACCGCTCAGGCCGCTCGCACCCAAGCCGCTTGCCAAGTGCCAACCCGCTGGAGATACTGCGTCCCTCAAACCCTTGGAGGCCTATGGTCACGGTAGAGTTCGCGCCCAGCCTGCGCCGCCACGTGGAGTGCGCGCCGCAGACCGTTGCACCCGGCAGCTTGCGCCAAGTCCTGGAAGCCGCATTGCTGGCGGCCCCCAATCTGGCGCCCTATGTATTCGATGACCAGCGCTGCGTGCGCAAGCATGTGGCAGTGTTCATCAACAAGACCATGACGCTGGACCGCCAACGGCTGGATCAGCCCGTGCAAGCCGGTGACCGCGTACTGGTCATCCAGGCGCTCACCGGCGGCTAAAAGCAACAACACCCAGAAGGAGACACCCATGCAGACCCTATTGGTAGCCAGCCGCAAAGGCCTCTTTGTTTTGCAGGGCGAAGGCGCGCAATGGCGCATTGCCGCCCACCACTTCCCCGGCGACCCGGTCACGCAAGTGATGACCGATCCGCGCAGCGGCCACTGGTACGCCGCGCTGCGCCTGGGCCACTTCGGTGCCAAGCTACGCAAGAGCACCGACCAAGGCGCCACCTGGGCAGACATGGGCTCACCCGCCTTCCCCCCCAAACCCACCACCGGCCCACTGGCCGAAGACCCAGTGCCGTGGAATGTGGAACTGATCTGGGCTCTGACGCCCGGTGGCGCGGAGGAACCCGGCGTCCTGTGGGCCGGTTGCATGCCGGCCGGACTCTTCAAATCCGAAGACGCAGGCCAGACCTGGAAGCTCAACAAACCCCTGTGGGAAGACCCTCGCCGCATGCTCTGGATGGGCGGCGGCAACGACTACCCCGGCATGCACTCGGTGCTGGTGGACCCGCGCGATGCACGCTGCATCCGCGTAGCCATCTCCTGTGGCGGCGTGTGGCAAACCGCCGATGGCGGGGCGCATTGGGACTTGACCGCCGATGGCATGAAAGCCGACTACCTGCCGCCCGACATAGAGCAAGACCCCAACGCCCAGGACCCGCACCGCATGGTGCAATGCGCCGCCGACCCGGATGTGCTCTGGGTACAGCACCACTGCGGCCTGTACCGCTCCACCGACGGTGGCCGCCACTGGACCGGTATTGCGCCGCCCGCCCCTTCCGGCTTTGGCTTTGCCGTGACCTGCGATCCGCGCAACCCGCTGCGCGCCTGGTTTGCCCCGGCCCAGTCGGACACCTTCCGCTATCCCGTAGGCGGCAAGATGGTGGTCACCCGCACCGACGACGGTGGACAGACCTTCCAGGTGCTGGACAAGGGCCTGCCCAGCCAGGACGCCTACCACCTGGTGTACCGCCACAGCATGGCGCTGGCGCCCGACGGCAAGACCCTGGCGCTGTCCAGCACCACTGGCGGCTTGTGGGTTAGCCCGGACGCGGGCGACAACTGGCACTGCGTCTCACGCGATCTGCCCCCGGTGGCGGCATCGGGCTGGGTGACTACCGGCTAGCGACTGACTGTTGGTGACTGGTAGACCGGAGATTCAACCCTGCTGGGCGCAGTTGACCATCCAGTGGATACCAAAGCGGTCGGTCAAGCTGCCGAAGTAAGCGCCCCAGAACATGTCCTGCAAGGGCATGTCCACCTTGCCGCCTTCGGCCAAGGCATTGAACAGACGCTCCGCCTCGGCGCGGGTGTCGGGCTCCAGGTTGAGGTGCACATTGTTGCCCTCCACCACCTTGAAACCCATGGACTCGGGTGCGTCGGTGCCCATCAGCACATGACCGCCCAGCAGGGCCAATTCCACATGCATCACCATCTCACCCGTGCCTGCGGGCATAGGTGGCTGGCCGGGGGCGGCGGGCACATCCTTGAAGCGGTGCACCGGGCCCAGAAAGTCACCACCAAACACGCTGCGGTAGAACACAAACGCCTGTTCGGTGTTGCCATTGAAGTTGAGGTAAGTGCTGGTACGGGCCATGGTGTGTCTCCTGGTTGGGTTGCAAAACGTGCGGGCTCCCATCATGGGCCCGCTTCACTTTTTTAGCCAAGCCTTTTGAAAACCCTACGGTTACGCCCAAAACGGCCGATAACACATGTAGATGGATACAGTAAAACAAGCGGAAAGGGCCACCGAGATGATCACCTCAACTTTGCTCAGAGAGTTACCCACCGAATTGCAGGTGCTGGTGTGGAGCGGCCAGTTGCAAAAGACCACGTTCAACGAGTTTGCGGCCGTCAAGCTGCTGTCCAACGCCGTGTGCAATGTGCACAACGCCAGGACGCCCGAGTTCAGTGCCTTGGGCCGTTTCTTCATGGCCAACGAGGGCATTCACTCGCTGTGTCTGGGCATTCTGTATATGCACGGGCTGCTGCCTACCGGTTTGGTGGGCCACCGCTCCATGACCATGCAGATGGGCTGCGAGCTGATGCATTTGCCGCACCGCATTCGAGACGAAATCTTGTATGCCAACACGCACCGAGAACTCATTTCCTACGGCTCCACCGAGCCGGTGGAAGACGAAGAAGTGACGCACCTGATCGGCCTGGGCGAAACGGCCATTGAGCAAGCGCGTTACGTGTTTCCGGATTGGTTCCTGTAGAACCCCCGCGAGGCAAAAAAATGGCCGCTGAGAGCGGCCCTTTTTATTTGTAGAAGGCTTCCACCTTGCCTTTGATCTTGATCAGCAGGGGCTTGCCCTTGCGGTCCAGCGTCTTGCCCGCAGGCACGCGCACCCAGCCTTCGCTGACGCAGTACTCCTCCACATCGAAGCGCTCCTTGTCATTGAAGCGGATGCCGATGTCATGCTCGAACACCGCTTTGACGTGGTGCGGGCTGCGCGGATCGATAGACAGGTGATCGGGGAGTTCGGGGCGGGGGGTGGCTTCGGTCATATTCTTTCAGTGGATTCGTTATTGCAGGTGGCAGGCACCGGGGCCATCGGGGTGTCCGCAGGAGCCGCAGGGCCCGGCCATCATGGGTGCGGGGGCTTCGGCGGTGGTGGCAAACACCGAGAGTTTTTTCTCCAAGCTCACCGAATGGCAGGCCGGGCACTCGGGCGTATCGCCAGAGCGCACCAGGGTTTCAAACTCTTTGCCGCAGTCGCTGCAGGCGTATTCAAAAATGGGCATATCGGACTCCTTGCCCCCGGCACCGGGGATTCGCGGGCGCAACTGTACCACCCGGCCGTTGGCCGACGGCGGGCTCAGAGGTTGCTGGCGGCCACCACTTCGGCAATGTCGGTCAGGCCCATCAGCACTTTTTCAATGCCGTCCTGGCGCAGGGTTTTCATGCCACCGCGCAAGGCGGTGAGGCGCACATCCCCCGCCGAATCGCGCAGGCGGATGTGGTGACGAATGTCGTCGCTGTTGAGCAGCAGCTCGTAAATGCCCAGGCGGCCCTTGTAGCCCCGGCCTTCACAGGCTTCGCAGCCGTGCTTCACGTAGGTGTGCAGGACCTTGCCGCCGTGGCCATCGGGCTTGCCGAATTCGGCCGTCCACTGGGCTATTTGCGCCTGCACATCGCGCTCTTCAAAGTGGCGCACGTTCTCGAGGTACTGCGTGGCCAGGTTGCGGATTTCGTCGGCGTGGGCCACGCGCTCCTGCACGCAGCGCTTGCACAGGCGGCGCACCAGGCGCTGCGCCAGGATGGCTAAGAGCGAGTCAGAAAAGTTGAACGGGTCCAGGCCAATTTCCAGCAGGCGGGCAATGCTTTCGGGTGCCGAATTGGTGTGCAGGGTGGACAGCACCAGGTGCCCGGTCAAAGAGGCTTCGATGGCAATGCGCGCGGTCTCTTCGTCGCGCACCTCACCGATCATGATGACGTCGGGGTCGGCCCGCAAAAAGGTGCGCATGGCCGCCGCAAAGGTCCAGCCTATGCGCGCATTCATCTGCACCTGGCGCAGGCCTTCCTGGGTGATTTCTATCGGGTCTTCGGCGGTCCAGATTTTGCGGTTGTCGGTGTTGATGTCGCTGATGAGCGAGTGCAGCGTGGTGGTCTTGCCGCTGCCGGTGGGGCCGCACACCAGCACCAGCCCGTAGGGCTTGCGCACCACTTCCTTGAGCGTGTGCAGATCGCGCGCACTCAGGCCAATCTGGTCCACCGGCAAAGCCTTGGTGCCCGCCAGAATGCGCAGCACCACGTCTTCCAGCCCGCCGGTGGTGGGCACGGTGACCACGCGCAGCTCGCTCTTGCTGCCACCGAAGCGGGCAAAGTCGATCTTGCCGTCCTGCGGTTTGCGGTGCTCCGAGATGTCCATATTGGCCATGATCTTGATACGCGCCACCAGCGCATAGCGGTAGCGTGCCTCCACCTCCAGGTGGGTGAGCAGCTCACCGTCCACACGCAAGCGGATGCGCACATTGGCCGGTGCGGGCCGGGTTTCGATGTGGATGTCGGAGGCCTTTTGTGCAATGGCTTCTTCGATCAGCGAGTTGATCATGCGCACCAGCGTGTTGTCGGACTCGCTCACCACATCGTTGGCCTGCTCCGCAGCCCGGCTGTCGTCTTGCGCCAGTGTGTAGGCTAGGTCTTTGGAAGACAAGTGGTTGGGCCGCTGCTCGGGGGCGGGCGCTGCCACCGGCGCACGCGTGTAGGCGCGGGCCAGTGCGGGCAAGAGCGTACCGGGTGCGGCCAGCAACCCGGCAATGCGCCGTTGGGTCATGAAGCGCAGCTCTTGCAACAGGCGGCGGTCTTGCGGATCGGCCATCAGCACCACCAGCACATCGTCATGCACCATCAGCGGCACCACCGACTCGCGCTCGGCCACCGCAGCACTCAGCAGCGCCACCGCTTCAGGGTCGAACGCAAAGTGCGTGGCGTCCACCACGCCCGTGCCCAGCCAACCCGCAATGGCATGGTCGAGTTGCTGGCCGGTGAGGGCACCCGACTCCACTAGGCGCCGGCCCAGGGTTTTGTGCAGGCCACGCTCGCGGTCTTGCTCCTGCGCCTGCAGTGCCAGCTCCAACTGGCTTTGGCTGATCAGCCCGGCCTTTTGCAAGGCTTCGCCCAGGTGACCGGCGCCCGGCTGCGTGGCATCGGGGCTGTGCAAGGCTTGCCACAGCTCGTCTGGCGTACGGGGCTGAGAAACGTGCAATTGGGGGCAAGCCCCGGCGGTGGATTCGGACATGGGTAGATGCTCTCAGGAATACTGACTGTGCAGCGCAGATTTCTCTTGCGCCAGCTTATGGGCCAGGTCGCTGGCCAATGACAGGCGGCGCAAGAGCCAGGGCGTGAGGCTGCCCTCAAACGGATCGGTCAGCAGCTCGCGGGCCGCGTCGGCATCTGGCAAGGTGTGCTGGGCTGCGGCCACCGGTTGGGCCCCGCGCAAGGTGGCGTCCAGCGTGTGGGCAGTGTGCGCCAGGGGCTGCGCAATCTGATCAAGCTGCAGGCGCTCGCGGCGGATGAGCAGCATGGTTTTGATAGAGGTGAGCTGGGCCAGCAACTGGTAGCTGATGGCCAGGATTCGCCCCAGCGGCTCCAGCGGTGGCTGCACCGCACGCGGCTCCGACAAGGCGCGCTGCGTGGCCTGCACCAGCGCCGACAGGGTTTCATAGCACTCGCGCCGGGCCAGGCGCCACTCCAGCTCGGGCGCGCTTTCCATGTGCTGCGCGTGGCCCAGGCTGAGCGAGCTGCGGGCGTAGCGGGCCTGCGCATTCAAGGCGCGCGTGACCAGTGTGGACACCTGGTGCCGCTCCCACGAGGGCAGCACATAGCTAAAGGCCCAGGCAATGGACACGCCCATCAAGGTGTCGGCAATGCGCTCCAGCTCGTCAAACACCGGGCTGGCTCCTGCGGCAATCATGTGGGCCTGCACCAGCCCCAGCACGGTGGCGGCAATGGCTGTGACCAGGTAGCGGTGCAAGGCCATGGCGTGGGCCACGGCCTGCGCCACGGTGACCACCAGCAGCATGACCCACAGAGGCGCATGGAGCGACAAAATCAGCCCGGCCAGCACACAGCCAATCAGCGTGCCCACCACACGGCTGTTGCGCCGCTCCAGGGTTTGCGCCAGGCTGCCGCGCAGCACCACCACGATGGTGAGCACGATCCAGTAATCGTGCGTGCCCCAAGGCAGCAGCAGGCCCAGCACATACGCAAAGCCAATGGCCAGCGCCGCACGGATGGCGTGGCGCAGCGGCGGCGCATCCCAATGCAGCACCGCCAAAAACGGCCGCCACGACCAGGCGGTGGTGCTCACAAACATCTGCCAGTTCAGGCGAATCAGCGCCAGGTCGGGCACGGCCACGTTGCGAGCCAAGGCGCTGGCGCGTACCGCGTCGTCGCTGAGGTTGCCCACGCGGCTGGCCAGGCCACGCGCCAGCAGGGCCAGTGCAGATTCGGCATCGGCCCCCTCCGCGTCCCACGACAGACCCGCGAGTTGCGGCCTGCGGTCGGGCACGGTGGGCGCATCACGGTTGAACAGCAGCGCGTCGGCCAGGCCTTCCATGTCGGTAGCAATAGCGTGCAGCACATCGCTCAGGCCTTGCATGGACTGGAAACTGCCGGAGGCGGCGTTGAGCGCGTCCAGGTCCAGCTCGCAGGCGGTGAGGTGGTCGCGCATTTCCAGCACCAGCAGCAAGATGGCGGCGAACCGCTGGCGCGATGCGGAGTTGGGCGACTCCAACACCAGGTCGCGTGCGCCCTGCAGTTGGTCGGTCAGGGCGGCTTGCTGGCGCAGCAGCACGCCAATCAACGGCGCCTGGTCGCGCTTGTCGGCCTGGGCAGTGCGCATGAATTGCTCGGCCTGGCTGCGCATGAGCTGGGCCAATGCCAGCAGTGTGTCGGCCAGCATCTGCTTGCGGTAGCGGCCATTGAGCACGCGGTTGGCCACGGGCGCGTACAGCAGGTAGAGCACTGCGCCCAGGCCAAAGTACAGCGCGCTCGTCAACGCCCCCGCGCCGCTGTGGTCGGGGAAGGCCATGGAAAAAACCATGGCAAACATCATGGAAATGGCAATCGGCAAGCCGCGCTTGCCCCAGGCCCCAGCCAGAAAGGCCACGAAAGCGGCGGGCACCACCAGCAGCCCCAGCAAGAGCGCGTCATGGCGCAGCGCCTGCACAGCAAAAAACAGCGGCAGCCCCAGCACCGCGGCAGGCAGCAGCTGCCAGAACTTGCCTTTGACCGGCGAGGCCTGGTCCGGCGGAATGCACACAATCACGCCAATGGACGCAGCCCCGGCCGCCGCTGCGCCCAGCCCCCAATGGATGGCGCTGCTGATCAGTAACAGACCCAGCGCAGACGACACGCCGTTGGCCACGTAGTAGCTCATCACGATGCGCCACACACTGCTCATGCCGATGGCTCCGTTTGCATCTTGCGGCGCACCAAGTCGATGTGTTCCTTGAGCATGTAGGCATGCTCCGAGAACGCCAGCGGAATCACCGCATGGGTGACCTTGTGCTCAATCTGGTCGAGCTGGTGCAGCAGCGCCTCGCGCGACTCGCTGGGGTGTTCGGACAGCACCTGAATCTCCAGGTACTTGAGTTCGCCATACCAGCGGTAAATGCGGCGCCGTATGCGCCAGCCGTACAGCGCAGGCGCCGTGCGCAACACCGGCACCAAAATGGCCAACAGCGGCAAGAGGGCCAGGGCCGCGCGGTCCACCAGCGTGGCCAGCCAGAACGGCAGGTAGCGCTGCAAAAAGGGCGGGCCCGATTGGTAAAAGCGCGCTGCGTCCTTGCTCAAGGAGAAGTCGGTGTCTTTGGGCGCGGGGAAAGCTTTGGGGGCGTTGAGCAAATCGGGCTTGGCATGGGTTTTCTGCAGGGCCTTCATCAACAGCGACACCAGCGCGGGGTGCAGGTTTTGCGTCACCACCACCGTGGTGGTGGTAGCCAGCAGGTGCAGGTCGTGGCCCGGAACATTGGCCTGCAGGTTCCATGCGCCATGCGGCAGCACCAGGTGGTGCAGGTAGGGGAACTGCCGGGCCATGGCCTCGGCCTGGTCCAGGCCCATGGCGCGGATGCCGGGCGCTTCCACCAGCGCACGCACCAGCTTGGACTCCGGCGCGCCTATGAAGAAGGCCGCGTCCACTTCGCCGCTTTGCAGCATCTGCTGGGCCTGGGTGCGCTCGGCGGTCACAAAGCGGCTGTTGCCTGCATCCACCCCACTGGCGTGCAACAGGCGCAACGCCAGCACCTGGGTGCCCGAGCCTTGCGGGCCAATGGCAATGCGCTTGCCGCGCAATGCAGACAGACGGGTTTGCGTGTGGCGGTCGCGGTAAAAAATCCAGATCGGCTCATACGACACGGCGCCCAGAGAGACCAGGTCCACATCGGAGTCGCTGGCGTGGCTGGCATCGGTGTCGTACAGGCCGTCTTGAAGAAAGGCGATGCGCGCCGCATCGTCCGGGTCGCGCAGGCGTTTGATGTTGTCCAGCGCACCGCCGGAGGACTGCACATCCAACTCCACCCCGTCTTCGGCCAGTAGCTTGGCGTAGCTGTGGGCAAAGTCGAGGTACTCGCTGTCTTCGGCACCGGTGGCTATCACCACCTGGCGCGGCGGCGCGGGGTCTATGAAATGCAGCGCAGCCCACACGCCCAGCACCACCAGCAAGGCCATGGGCAGCGCAGAAACCAGGGCGTCTTTCCAAGAAAACCGGCGGAACCAGGCGATTGTTTTTCCCATGCTTCAGTCTACCTTGCGGGCTGGCCGGACATGGCCCCGGCACTGCACGCGCAAGGGGCAACTTTGGTATCGTCCACGCCTCCCATCTGTTCGCCCTTATGCACAAAAATTTATTACAGACCGCGCTGGTCCTGGGCCTGCTGTCGGCCATTGGCCCCTTTGCCATTGACATGTACCTGCCCGCCCTGCCCTCCATTGGCAGCAGCCTGAACGCCTCCGCGGGTGCCGTGCAGATGAGCCTGATGGCCTTCTTCATCGCGCTGGGTTTGGGTCAGGTGGTGTACGGCCCAGCCTCCGATATGTACGGCCGCAAGCTGCCCTTGTATGTGGGCTTGGTGATGTTTGCTGTGGGCAGCGTGGGCTGCGCATTGGCCCCCGACATCCACACCCTGGTGCTGTGGCGCGCGGTGCAGGGCCTGGGTGCCTGCGCAGGCATGGTGGTGCCACGCGCCGTGGTGCGCGACCTGCACACCGGCGAAGAAGCCGCCAGCCTCACCGCCTTGCTCACGCTGGTGTTCAGCGTGTCACCCATCCTGGCGCCGCTGTTTGGCAGCTTCTTGATCGAGTGGAGCGGCTGGCGCGCGGTGTTCTGGGCGGTGACGGTGGCAGCCATGCTGGCCATGGGCCTGCTGTTCACCGGCCTGGAAGAAACCCGCAGCACCGAGAGCCGCCTGAGCAGCAGCATTGGCAGCGCCTTGCGCGGCTACGGCGTGCTGCTGCGCGATGGGCATTTCATCGGGCTGGTGCTGATTGGCGCCTTTGGCATCTCCGCCTTCTTCTCTTATCTCGCTAATTCCTCGTTTGTGCTGATCGACCACTACGGCCTGACCCCACGCGAATACAGCTACGCCTTTGGCGCCAATGCGGCTTCGTTCATCGGCATGTCGCAACTCACCGGCCGCATGATCAAACGCTTTGGCATGGTGCCATTGGTGCGCCTGGCCGTGGGTGGCTACGCGGGCACCATGCTGCTCTTGCTGGTGCTGCACCTGGCAGGCCTGCACAGCCTGGCGCTGATGCTGGGCCTGCTGTTTGTGGGCTTTGGCTTCCTGGGCCTGGTGCTCCCCACATCGGCCGTGCTGGCCTTGGACGAACACGGCGAAATAGCCGGTACCGCATCGGCCCTGATGGGCACCCTGCAATTCATGGTGGGCGCCGCCGTCATGGCCTGCGTGGGCGCGTTTGTGGACGGTACCGCACGCCCTATGTTGGTCGGCATTGCCGCATCCGCCGCACTCACCTTGCTATTCACCTGGACCACGCTGCGCCACCACAAAGAAGCAGCACCAAGCACAGCAGCGCACTAAGAAAACGCCCAAGTTGGCCGCACGCAAAAAGCCTCAGAAGCAGAGCACTTTGCGTAGACGCAGGCACACAAACCCGCGAGGAAGCGGGGCGGCAGTGCGCTTTGCGTAGGTCAAGGAGGAGCCCGCTTCAGCGGGCGGGGGACACGGAGCAAAGCGCACTGCCGCCCCGCTTCCGTACGAGAGAAAAGAGGGTCAGTCCAAAGCAGGCGCGTCATCCACTTCCAGCACCTCCAGCGGCTTGGCAATCACCACCGGCACCGGGCTCGCATGCAGTACCTCGTTCGACACCGACCCCATCAGACTGCGGCGCAAACCACTCTGCCCCCGCGCACCCATCACGATCAGATCGCATTCAAAACGCTCGGCAATGTCCACAATCGTGTGCGCCGGGTCGCCCTGCGCCACTTCCTTTTCATAGGCAATACCGGCCGCATCCAATAGCACCTGCGCACTCTGCAAGGCATGCAAACCGGCCTCCGCGCTCACCTGCTCGATCACATCCGCGTTGTGCGCCACGATCAGCTCATACAACGTGGCGGGCTCCTGCACATTGGCCAGTACCACCTCTGCACGCAAACCATCGGCCGCCATGCGGATGGCAAAGCGCACCGCCTCCAGCGAGAAATCCGAGCCATCAACGGGTAACAAAATTTTCATGGTCTGCTCCTTGGAACTGTGTACGAGCAGTGTATGCACAAACACAGCGCCGCTGGTGCCTATCGCGCGCGGCGCTACAGTATTGGCAGCAACCTTTTCCTCCCACACCATGACCATTCACGCCGATCTCCGCCAAGTCATTTACGCCCTGTCTGACGCACTGGACCTCGTGGGCATAGACGATGTTGCCCACGGCAAGCGAGTGGGCGTGATGGCGGCGGAATGTGCCAAGGCGATGCAACTGCCGCCCGAGGAGGTGCTGTTTCTGTTTGACCTGGGCGTGCTGCACGACATTGGCGTCTCGTCCACCACCACGCACCTGCATTTGGTGAGCGAATTTGACTGGGCTGGCTCGCAACACCACACCCAGGTGGGCTACGAATTGCTGAAAGACTTTGCGCCGCTGGCGCGCATGGCGCTGCCGGTGCGCTACCACCACACACGCTGGGACGCGATGGTCAAGCAAGGCGTGCCCGCCGATGTTGCATTGCAAGCCAATCTGATTTTGCTGGTGGACCGGGTGGATGCGCTTGCCGCGTCCTACAACGCCAGCGGCAAGGTGCTGCAGCACTACAAGGCCATCCAGCAAGAAATCGTTATCCGCAAAGGCACGTACTTTGACCCCCGCCTGGTGGATGCCTTTCTGGCTGCGTCGTCGCACGAAGCCTTCTGGCTGCTGCTGGAGCCCAAGGCGCTGGCGGGCTATATGACCGACATGGTGCGCCTGGGCCAGCCCTATGAGGCCAGCACCGCCGAGCTGCTGCAGGTGGCCGAAATTTTTGCCCGCATTGTGGATGCCAAGAGCCCGTTTACCTCCACCCATTCGCGCGGCGTGGCGCGTGTGGCCAAACGGCTCGCAGAGCGCATGGGTGTGGCCCCCGAACAATGCGAGAAGCTGGAAATCGCCGGGCTGCTGCACGACTTGGGTAAGTTGCGCGTGCCCGATGCCATTCTGGAAAAGCCCGCACCGCTGGACGGCGACGAGCGCCTGGTGATGAACGCCCACAGCTTCGAGACCCTGCAGATTCTGCGCAACGTGCTGGGTTTTGAAGACATACGCGCATGGGCCGCCAACCACCACGAAGAACCCGGCGGCCGGGGCTACCCCTATGGCATAGACGGCGCCGCACTGCCGCTGGAAGCGCGCATCCTGCGCGTGGCGGACATCTTCCAGGCCATGGTGCAAGACCGCCCGTACCGCAAAGGCCTGTCGCCTGCGGAGGTGAACACCTTCATGGTGGAATTGCAGGCAGATGGGCGTATTGATGCGTCCATCTGCGCGGTGCTGTGCAGCCACCTCGATGAGATGGTGCAGGCCGCGCAGCTGGAATAAAGCGCGCCAGACACCGCCACCCTTTTTTCACTCACCTCAGGAGACAAGCATGGGATCAACCGTCAGCTTTCAGCGCCCCGATGGCGGCAGCGTTCAGGGTTATCTGGCCGAACCGGTCAACGTGGCCAACGCGCCCGCCATCGTCGTGATTCAGGAGTGGTGGGGGCTCAATGACCAGATTCGCGGCGTGGCCGACCGGCTGGCCACCGCAGGCTACCAGGCCTTGGTGCCCGACCTGTACCGCGGCAAGTCCACCGTGGAGGCCGAAGAAGCCCACCACCTGATGGACGGCCTGAACTTTGGCGACGCTGCCAGCCAGGACATTCGCGGCGCGGTGCAGTTCCTCAAAGCCCGCGCACCCAAGGTCGGCGTGACCGGCTTTTGCATGGGCGGCGCGCTCACGCTGCTGGCGCTCACCCAATCGCCCGAGATTGATGTCGGGGTGGTCTGGTACGGCTGCCCGCCGCTGGACTACATCGATGCCAGCAAGATCAAGGCCCCGGTCATGGGCCACTGGGGCACACAAGATCAGTTCTTCACCATCGACACCATCGCGCTCTTGGAAGACAAGCTCAAGGCGGCAGGCGTGCAGACCGAGTTCCACCGCTATCTGGCGCACCACGCGTTTGCCAACGAAACCGCAGTGGGCCCCCAGCGCATCCCCGCCACCCAATACGACCCCGTGTGGGCACAGCAGGCCTGGGACCGCACGCTGCGCTTCTTCGGGCGCACACTGGGCTAAGCGCGGGGTTTTCCGCGCAATCACTGACCAAGGTCAACACGCCATGCGGGTTTCGTTCTACTGTGGATTCCTACCCTCAGGAGATCCGCATGACCAAGCAATCAGACTCGGCGTATTGCACCCAGTGCCGCTCAGAAGTGGACTTGCGGCAAGGCTTTCACCGCTGCATTGAAACGCACCAGTGCTTCACCGATGACCCCTGCCCTTTGCAACACCGCTTTGCTGCGCAGCCCGCCAAACCGGTTCCGCAAAAAGAAAACCCAGCCGGGTCAAGGGCTGGGTCGTAACCATCGGGTGATGGCCTGCCAGGGAGGTATGCAGGGGGCGTTGATTCGCCACACCCCTAAGGTACGCCCCTGCTGTAAAGACTTGGTTTCTGAGACGTAAATACCGGTATCACCCTGTGAGTTTTTTATGCTGCTAGAAACCTTTGCCGCAACGCGCGATGTACGGCGCATGGTCGAAATTGCCGGTGTGCTCATTCGCCATGGCTTTGGTGACAGCGTGCGCCGCCTGGGCCTGGCCACGCAGCTGGAGCGCGCCGGGCACGCGCTGCAATGGAACCATGTGGCCGACTTGGCACAAGTGCACCCCGCGGTGCAGGTGCGGCTGGCTATGGAAGAGCTGGGCCCCACCTTTGTGAAACTGGGCCAGATACTGGCAGGCCGGGCCGACCTGTTCGGGCCAGAGTGGATCAGCGAATTCGAGAAGCTGCACAGCACCGTGCCGCCGGTGCCCCTGGAGTCGCTGCGCGCACAACTGAGCGAAGACTTGGGCGGCGCGCCGGAAACCGTGTTTGCCCGCTTTGACGCCGAGCCGCTGGCGGCTGCATCCATTGCGCAGGTGCACCGCGCGCAGTTGCACGACGGCACCGAGGTGGTGGTCAAAATCCGCCGCCCCGGCATTGCCGCCGTCATTGAGGCGGACCTGGCCCTGCTGGGCCACCTGGCGGGCTTGGCCGAAGCCGAGCTGGACTGGCTCAAGCCCTACCGGCCCCGGCTGCTGGTGCAGGAGTTTGCCAAGTCGCTCACCCAAGAGCTGGACTTGGCCACCGAGTGCCGCCATGCCGAGCGCATTGCCACCCACATGAAGGAGCTGCCCCACATCGTGATCCCACGGGTGCACTGGCAGCACACCGGCGCGCGCGTGAATGTGCAGGACTTCATTGACGGCGTGCCCGGCAACCAGCTCCAGCGCCTCACCGCCGAGGCTGGGTTCGACCGCGCCGTGCTGGCGCAGCGTGGCGCGCAGGCGGTGCTGAAAATGATTGTGCAAGACGGCATCTTCCACGCCGACCCGCACCCCGGCAATGTGTTTTACCTGCCGGGCAACCGCATTGCCTTCATCGACTTTGGCATGGTGGGGCGTCTCTCCAAGCGCCGCCGCAAGGAACTGCTGCAACTGCTGCTGGGCCTGGTGGAACAACGCCCCGATGCAGTGGCCGATGTGCTGCTGGACTGGACGGGAGACGACAAGGGCACCAACCTGTCCAAGCTGGAAACCGAGATCGAGGTGTTTGTGGAGCAGTACCACGGCGTGCCGCTGGCCGAGCTGCGCCTGGGCCAGATGCTGAGCGACGTGACCGCCATCCTGCGCGACCACCACCTGTGCATGCCGTCGGACCTGGCGCTGCTGGTCAAGGCCTTTATCTCGCTGGAGAGCATGGGGCGCGGGCTGGACCCGGGCTTTCACATTGCCACCCACGCCACGCCGCTGTTGCGCCAGATGGTGCGGGCGGGCTACAAGCCCCGCGTGCTGGCCGCGCGCGGCTGGCGCACCCTGCTGCGCACTTTTGCCCTGGCCGAGCGGCTGCCGCATGACCTGTCCCGTCTGCTGCGCAACGCGCGGCGCGGCCAGGTGCATGTGGGCATTGAGCTGGCCCACCTGCGACGGGTGGGCAACCAGATCGACCGGGCGGCCAACCGCCTGTCCATGGCGCTGGTGATTGCCGCGCTCATCATCGGCTCCTCCATCGTGATGAATGTGCAAGGCGGCCCCACCATCCTGGGCCTGCCGGTGTTTGGCTTCCTGGGCTTTGTGGGCGCAGTGGTGGGCGGTATCTGGCTGCTGGGCTCCATCTGGCGCAGCGCGCGGTCGGGAGATTCCGACCGCGACACCTAGCGCCACCCGTTCACTTGCCGTAGGTCAGCACCGTGAAACGGTCCGGGAAGAAGACGTTGGCGTAGTAGGGCGACACGCTGGTGGTGATCTTCTTGCCGTAGTCGGCACTGCCTTCGGAAGTGACGGCATAGATTTTCTTGCTCACCGGGTGCATGGCCATGGTGCGTACGCCATTGGCAGTGCCTAGCGATTCCACGGCCTTGTAGTGGTCTGCATCCACCTGCTCAAACACCGCCAACTGGGAATTCACCCCATTGGCCAGGAACACGCGCTTGAGGTCCGCATCGAACACCACAGTGTCATTGCCACCGGCCATTTCCTGGGTGTAGATGACGGCGCCGGTTTGCGCGTTCATCACCGCAAAGGCGGGTTTGGTTACCGGCCCGGGTGTGGTCAGGGCCGCCACGGGCGCGGTGCCACGGCAACCCAGGAAGATGCGCTGGCTGGCTGCATCAAAGGCCAGGCCGTTGGTTTGCGCGCAGCCCGGTGCGGGCCAGCGTGCGCTGACTTTCATGTCCCGCATGTCGATGCGATACACCATGTCTTCATCCCGCGATGCCATCAGCAAATTGCCCTTGCCATCGGCCTGCGCATGTTCCGGTTTTTTGGTGCTCAGGCGAATGGTCCCCAGGGTCTTGAGGGAGGGCACTTCCAGCACCAGCAAGCCCACGCCGTCCTTGTCGGCAGCCATGTTGACCAGGAGGCGCTTGGTCACCGGGTCGTAGTGGGCCGAGTCCAGTTCCTCGCCCAAGGCGATGGAGGGTTTGGCCTCCAGTGTCTTGAGTGAAAACGGCGTCAGCGTGCCGTTCTCGTTGGTGGAGATGCCCAGGTCGAACTCGGGAATCAGCACGGCGCCATTGGAGCTGGCAACGGTGGTTCCTTCAATCACCTTCACGAACTTTTGGCTCTCCACATTGAACACCTGCAGCCCGGTTTTGCGGTGGCCAATGAACAGGTTGTTGGAGCCGGTGTCCAGCGACACGTAGTCCCACGCGGTGCTGTGCCCGGCGATGGCGGTGGATTGCAGCAAATGCCAGCCATCGAACGCATACGCCGAAAGGCTGGCAAGCGCTGCCAGGCAGGCAGCAGAGGTGGTGCGGGCCGCAGCCCTCAAGGTAATTGGCATCGTCGTGTCTCCTGTTATGAATCAACCTGAACGGTCTCTCGCATTGTGCGCACTTACGCTGCGCCGCCCCCGGCGCGCGCCATCTTCACCAAAGCTTTACCAATGCTGGCAGTGCTTGTAATCACAAGCCACTTGTATGTTTGCCATACAAGGCGCCTGATGGGGTCCATCAAAAAAAGGGAGATCGCTATGCACACCCATATGCGCACGCGTGCACGCTCGGCGCTGCTGGCGCTGGGCTTGCTGGCCGGTGCGGCCAACAGCTGGGCTGTTACCCACTTTGCTTGTTCGCCCAGCCAGTTCCAGCAACTGCGTCCGCGCCTGGAAGCGCTCTTGAACACATGGGCCACCCCTGCACAAGCCTGGCGCTGGGACGGCCAGGTGGCCCGGCTGCGACAAGACAGCAGCTCCACCCTGAACCTGGCCGCGCAATGGAGCCTGCCCGCAGAGCCGTTTGACCGGGGCCCCGGTCTGGAGGCAGTGGATGTGGCATCGCGCGCCGAAATTGCACTGGCGCTGATGGCCGCCGGGCGGGTGCGCAACTACCCGTGCTCGGTAGAAGCCTTTGAGCAAGAAGTGGGGCTGCGCCAATCGGTGGTGGGCTGGGCCAGTGTGCTGGAGTGGGACTGGCCCGATGGCGAGTCTGCCCAATGGAACAAGCGCCTGTGGGAACAGGGCAGCCCGCTGGGCGGCAAGGTCGGTGCGGTGGCAGCCCTGCGCGACGCCTTTGAACACCAAAGCCTCTACAGCATTGGCTGCTACACCGCCACCAAGCTGGTCTATGCGCAGGCCTATCTCGACTACTACGCCCGCAAACGCCCGCAGGAGCTGCCCAAGGCGCTGGAAGCCCTGGCCGCCGACGGCGACCCGTTGGTGGATGTGGAGCCCGGCCGGAGCTGGAGCTTTGAGGCCGACTTTGACCCCAAAGAGTGGAGCCAGCAGGGCAAGATACTGCGCCTGGCCCAGGTAGCGGCCGAGGGCTTTGCCCCCGGTGACTGGGCCTACTTGCTCAACACCGATGCCGAGAGCGCCCAGAAAACCGGCTACGAGGGCTCCAACGCCATCTATCTGGGCGGTGGCCGCTTTGACGACTACTACAACGACAACAACCACAGCTACTTCTACCAAGAGAAGCTGGATGAGGTCTGGCAGTGGTGCAACGGCGTCTTCAGCCGCGCGCGGGATGCGGACAAGTTACAGCCCCTGTCGGCAGAGGACTTCAAGCGCTTGGGGCGCACGCCGCAAGACGGTGGCCTGGTGCTCAGCTGGCGGGCCTTTCCGCTGCCTGTGGCGGAACTGGCCTTGCCAGTGGACGAAGACCGGGCACCCCACACCGCCTTGCATGCCGACAACCGCCGCCCTGCCCACGCAGGCCGGTCGTCCGCGCCAGTCCTAGAGCGCGTGCGCTACAGCGCGCCCCTGCAGAAGGCGCGCCCAGGCTGCCGGCCGCAATTGCTCAAGCCTTGGGGCGTTGCTCGCGGAAAGAGTGCGCAGCTGCCGCCTGCCACCCCACGCTGCCAGCGCGAGGGATAGGTCACGCCCAGGGCGTCAAGACCCTTGACTTGACAGTATTTGCTTAGGCAATTACTATCCAGGCATGGATTCTCCAAAACCCCCCATCGCCTTCTACCAGGCCGCCAATTACCGCCCCGAGGACAGCGTGGGCTACCTCATGAGCCAGATCCTCACCATGGTGGCGCAAGAGGTGGAGCGGCAGCTGGCCCACACCGAACTCACCAACGCGCAGTGGAAGCCGCTCTACAAGCTCTATAGCGGCCAGGCCTCCACCGTGGCTGAGCTGGCGCGCTGTTCGCAACTAGACGCCGGCGCCACCACCCGCATGCTGGACCGACTAGAAGCCAAAGGCCTGTGCAAGCGCGTGCGCTCCGAGACCGACCGCCGCGTGGTGAACATTGAGCTCACCTCCACCGGCAGCAAGGCCGCTGGCGACATTCCTGAAATTCTGAGCGGCGTGCAAAACGCCCACCTGGCCGGGTTCACCGATGCCGAATTCCAGACCCTGCGCGAATACCTGCGCCGCATCCTGAACAACGCCCAATCCATTGCCCACCTGGCCCATGACACCCCAGCCCCTAGCGACACCCCCGATGCAAACTCCTGATACCCCCCGCCGCGCCGCGCGCCTGCTACTCAGTGCCGTGGCACTGGCCACCCTGGCCGCTTGCGCCAACTTCTCCGGCATAGAGCCCAGCGCCAAGCCGCTGGACGTCAGCACCCTGGGCCTGAAAAACCTGAACGCCAGCCAGGACGCCGACCGCGTGGCCACCGACAGCGACTGGTGGACCCGCTTTGGTGACGCCCAGCTCAATACCCTGGTGCAAAAAGCCCTGCTGAATAGCCCGAGCCTCAAGGTGGCCCAGGCCCGCCTGGCACGCGTGCAGGCCGCCAGCGAAGGCGTCAAGGCCGTGGATGGCCCGCAGGTGCAGGGCGCGGTGGACCTCACCCGTCAGCTGTTTTCTGCCAACAACATCTACCCGCCACCCTATGGCGGCAATGTGTGGGACAGCGGCAGCCTGCAAGCCAGCGCCAGCTGGGAGCTGGACTTCTTTGGCAAGAACCGCGCCGCACTCGACGCCACTTTGGGCCAGGCCCAGGCAGCCGAGGCCGACATCCGCGCCGCCAGTGGCCTGCTGGCCGCCAATGTGGCGCGCAGCTACTTTGCGCTGGTGCGCATCCAGGCCCAGTTGGACCTGGCGCAGCGCACGCTGGCCCAGCGCGAACACATCCAGCGCCTGGTGCGTGACCGCCTGAACGCCGGGCTGGACACGCAGCTGGAGTTGCAACAAGCCGGTGGCGCTCTGCCCGAAGCGCGCTTCCAAATCGAAGTGCTGAACGAGCAAAAGGCGCTGACGCTCAACGCCCTGGCCGCGCTCACCGCGCAACCCGTCTCCGCACTGCAGCTCACGCCGCCCGCGCTGGACAAAGTGCAAGGCACTGCCGTAGCGCAAAGCCTGCCGTTGGATTTGCTGGGCCGCCGCTCCGACATCGCCGCTGCGCGTTGGCGCGTGGAGGCTGCCCTCAACGACGTGCAAGCCGCCAAAGCGCAGTTCTATCCCAACATCAACCTGGTGGCCTTTGCGGGCTTGTCCAGCATTGGCTTTGACAAGCTGCTCAATGACAAGAGCGAGCAATGGGGCGTGGGCCCGGCCATCCGCCTGCCGCTGTTTGAAGGCGGCCGCTTGCGCGCCAACCTGCGCGGTAAAACCGCCGACCTAGACGCCGCCATCGAGAGCTACAACAGCCAGGTGCTGGAAGCCGTGCACGAGGTGGCTGACCGCATCACTTCCGCGCAAGCGGTGCGCCGTCAGCAAGCCGAACAAAGCGCCGCACTTGCATCTGCGGAGACCGCCTACGCCATTGCCCTGCAGCGCTACCAAGCAGGCCTGGGCAACTACCTCAACGTGCTGGCTGCCGAGGCCCCCTTGCTGCAGCAACGCCGCCAGGGCGCCGACCTGGCCGCCCGCGCGCTGGACACGCAGGTGCAAATCCTTCACTCCATTGGCGGCGACCTGCAAACCGCTGCCCACTAAGCAGCACCGCACAACACCTTATTGAACACAAGCCACACACCATGAACGCTCCTACACAAAACGCCGCTCCCGCAACCCCCGCCGCACCGGCTGCAGCCTCCAACACCAAGCGCGCCAAGGCGCTCAAATTCGTCAGCATCGTCGTGCTGCTGGGCCTGGCCTATGGCGGCTACGAGTGGTACATCGGCCGCCACGAAGAGTCCACCGACAACGCCTATGTGCAGGGCAATGTGGTGCAGATCACGCCGCAAGTGGGCGGCACGGTCACAGCCATCTTTGCCGACGACACCGACTATGTAAAAGCCGGTCAGCCCCTGGTGCAACTGGACCCGGCCGATGCCAAGGTAGCCTTGGCCAGCGCAGAAGCCAACTTGGCCCAGACCGTGCGCCAGGTACGCACGCTGTACGCCAACAACAGCACGCTGAACGCCCAGGTTGCGGTGCGTGAATCCGATATCGCTCGCGCCAAGACCGAGCTGGCCCGCGCTACCGACGACTTCAACCGCCGCCAGTCGCTGGTGGGCAATGGCGCTGTATCCAAGGAAGAACTCAACCACGCGCAGTCCCAAGTGGCCGCCGCGCAAAACGCCTTGGCCGCCGCACAAGCAGGCGTGACGGCTGCACGCGAAGCACTCAGCAGCAACCAGACACTGACCGAAGGCACCCGCATCGACTCGCACCCCAGCGTGCAAGCCGCGGCCGCCAAGGTGCGTGAGGCCTACCTGGCCCTGCACCGCGCCGCCCTGCCCGCCCCCGTGGACGGCTATGTGGCCAAGCGCAGCGTGCAGCTCGGCCAGCGCGTGGGCGCCGGTGCGCCGCTGATGTCGGTGATTGCGCTCAACCAGTTGTGGGTGGATGCCAACTTCAAGGAAGTGCAGCTGCGCAACATCCGCATCGGCCAACCGGTCACGCTCACCGCCGACCTGTACGGCAAGAAGGTGGAATACAAGGGCACGGTCGCTGGCCTGGGTGCAGGCACGGGCGCGGCCTTTGCGCTGCTGCCGGCGCAGAACGCCACCGGCAACTGGATCAAGGTGGTGCAGCGCGTGCCCGTGCGGGTGGCGCTGGATGCCAAGCAAGTGGCCGAGAGCCCGCTGCGCGTGGGCCTGTCGATGGAAGCCACGGTGGACATCACTGACCAGAGTGGCAAGGCTTTGTCCGAAGCCGCGCACCCGGCCTCTGCCGTGCAAACCGAGGTGTATGCCGCCATGGACAAGGGCGCCGATGACGAGGTGCACAAGATCATCGTGGCCAATGCAGGCAAGGGCGGCAAGTAAGGCCGCACGCCATGTCTGCACCCGCCCATATCCACTATCCGCCGCTCACGGGCTCGGCCCGTCTGTGGGGGACGATCGCGCTGTCCACCGCCACGTTCATGAACGTGCTGGACTCGTCGATCGCCAACGTATCGCTGCCCGCCATTGCGGGTGACCTGGGCGTGAGCCCCAACCAGGGCACCTGGGTGATCACCAGCTTTGGTGTGGCCAACGCGATTGCGCTGCCGCTTACCGGCTGGTTGTCGCAACGCTTCGGCCAGGTGCGCCTGTTTGTTGCCAGCGTGTTGCTGTTTGTCATTGCGTCCTGGCTGTGCGGCCTGGCGCCCAACATGAGCACCCTGATTGCCATGCGCGCGCTGCAGGGCTTTGTGGCCGGGCCCATGATGCCGCTGGCGCAAACCCTGCTGCTGTCCAGCTACCCGCCTGCACTCGCCGGCATGGCCATGGCCATGTGGGCCATGACCACGCTGGTGGCCCCGGTGATGGGGCCGGTGCTGGGTGGCTGGATTACCGACCACACGCACTGGGGATGGATTTTCTTCATCAACATCCCGGTGGGCATCGTGGCTGCGTCCATCACCTGGAGCATCTTCCACAAACGCGAAACCGCCATCCGCAAACTGCCCATCGACAGCACCGGCCTGGCGCTGCTGGTGGTGTCGGTGAGCTGCCTGCAGATCATGCTGGACAAGGGCCACGAGCTGGACTGGTTCCACTCGCCCGAGGTGACCGCGCTGGCCGTGGCGGCGGCGATTGGCTTTGCCTTCCTGATTGCCTGGGAACTCACCGACGAGCACCCGGTGGTCGATTTGCGCATGCTCAAGGTGCGCAACTTCTGGGCGGGCACGCTGTGCATGACGGTGGCCTACAGCCTCTTCATGGGCAACCTGGTGCTGCTGCCACTGTGGCTGCAGCAGTTCATGGGCTACACCTCCACCCAAGCCGGTGAGCTGATGGCGCCGGTGGGCCTGTTTGCCATCATCCTCTCGCCGCTGGTGGGCAAGAACGTGAGCAAGGTGGACCCGCGTGGCCTGACCAGCTTTGCGTTTCTGGTGTTTGCGCTGGTGCTGTGGATGCGCTCGCACTTCAACACGCAAGCGGACTTCGGCACCATCATGATTCCGACCATCGTGCAGGGCGTGGCGGTGGCGTTCTTCTTCATCCCGCTGTCCACCATCATCTTCAGCGGCCTCACGCCCGACAAGATCGCCTCGGCCTCGGGTCTTTCGAGCTTTGCGCGGATTGTGGGTGGCTCGTTTGGCACCTCCATCAGCATCACCGTGTGGCAAGACCGCGCGGCGCTGCACCACGCGCAGTTGGCCGAACTGGTGAACCGCGGCAGCGTGGCCACACAAGCCACACTGGCCAACTTTGACGCAGCCGGTATGAGCGCCGAGCAGGCGCTGGGCCAGATCAACCGCATGGTGGACCAGCAGTCTTTCATGCTGGCCGCCAACGATGTGTTTTATGGCTCGGCCCTGATCTTTGTGTTCCTGATTCCGCTGGTGTGGTTGTCGCACCCGACCAAGAGCCCGGCACAGGGTTCTGCCGACGCAGCGGCCGGGGCGCACTGACGCGCCAGGAGTCGCCTCACAGGCTTTCGAAAAGCCGGTCGCATTTGCTGCACGCGCAGCGCAGCCGAATGCGACCGGTCGTAGCAGCTTGGGCGGGGTCACCCCGCTCGACCGAGATGAGGGATGCACATGCAGGGCAGCGCTGGTGTACCGAACGCCCGTGCTGGATTTCGCCCAGCGCTGCTTCTACCGCCAGATCAAAAGCCGAGGCTGTCACCACAAATGGTTCATGGCGCACGCCAAAGCCCAGCATCAGCAGCCAGTGCAGGGGCGTGGCGAAGAGGGGGAAAAACCAGTAGCTCATATTGCCATCGCCGTGGTCCTGGCAAGCGTGCAGCGTGCTTCGGCACACTTCGTTGGCGTACACCGCCAGGGTGGTGAACGCAAAGCCCACAGCCACCGCAAGCGCCGCACACCCCAGCACCTTGGACCACCGGCGCGAGCCCCGCTTGCCCCAGCCAATGCCCAGGCTGGTGGCCAGGGAGAGCAGCAAAACAACCCATTGAATGAGCGCAGCGTAATCCGTCATCGCAGAACTGGTTTTGAAGAGTAGAGAGGCACGGCCTGTTGTGCAGCGCAGTCTATCGGAGCGGCAAAGCGATTGCGGAAATAATCGGCAGCATTCAGACACCTTTCCACCATGAGCAAACTCGGCCACACACGCGACAAAATCTACAAAACAGTGGCACGCCAACTGCACGGCCAGGTGCCGTGCTGGCTGTGCGGCGAGCATGTGCTGCCGGCCGACGCCACGCTGGAGCACATTCAACCTCTGAGTGAAGGCGGCAGCAGCCACCTGGAGAATTTGGCCATCAGCCATGGCCGCTGCAACAACCAGCGCCACGCCAAACCTGCCGCCGCACCAACACCACCCGGACCTCAACCATGAACTTGCAAACCGAGCTGGACCGCCTGTACCCAACGTCCGCCACGCCCGATGGCAGCGTGCGCGCACTGGTGCTGGAACTGAGCCAGCCCGCCGACTGGAGCACCCTGGCAGCCGTGTGGCGCGGTGTGCAAACTGATCTGGAGCTACCCGCCCCGGCCATCGCGGTGAACGGCGTGGATGGACACCAGCTCTGGTTTGCGCTGGGTGAGCCTGTGGCAGAAACACAGGCAATGGCCTTTCTGGAAGCACTGCGGCTGCGCTACCTGGGCGGCGTGCCTGCCAAGCGCCTGCGCTTGTTTCCGGGTGCCAATGGGCTGACCCCAAAATCCGTACCCGCACTGCAAGGCAACGGGCATTGGTCGGCCTATGTGGCGCCCGATCTGGCCGCCATTTTTTCGGATGAACCCTGGCTGGACCTGCCACCCAGCCCGGAGGCCCAGGCCAAGGTGCTTTCGGGCATGGAATACATCAAGCCTGGCGCGTTGGTGGCTGCGCTGGAGCTGCTGCAACCTGCCGCGCCTTTGCAAACTGCCCGCCCCGTGCCGCACGCGGACACGTTGGGCGCAGCACATCCGGCGAGCGCTACGCCTCACGCCAACGCGCGGGAGTTCCTGTTGTCAGTGATGAACGACACCAGCGTAGCGCTTCCGCTGCGTATCGATGCCGCTAAGGCCTTGTTGCCGTACGGCGACCACTGACACGGCTTACAAGGGCACTGCAGCGGTGGTGCAAAGCCCCGCCCGTCCACACATTTCAGACTGGGCCTACCCATGCACCGCGTTGATAACCGCACACGGTTGAGTACGCCGGTTGTAGCCCTACTCTGGCTTTGCGGCCCGCGTCTTGGCGCGTGACGCGCGGGCCTTTTTGGCATTCGCACCGCCTGCGGCTTTGGCCCCTGTGGCCGTCTCTAGCAAAGGCCGGTCTAGGCACAGCAAGGCGTCGGCGTAGGACATAAAGCGGTTGAGGTAGTCCGGCGAGATGTCGCGCATAAGGGCCAGCGACCGCAGCACCAGCATGTGCGAATTGATGGGCCCGGCATTCTTGGGCGCCTGGTCCAACGCGCGGTTGAGCTGCTGGTCGGCACTGAGCTTGGCCCAGGTGTTGCGGAACTGGCGTACGGCTTTCAACTCCGGGCGCTGTGGCAGGCCCGTGCCAGCCATGCTGGCGTCCAAGCCCACAGCGGCATCCGCCCCCATACCCACCTGCGACTCCAGTGCTTGTGCGTGCTGGGTAAGGTACTGCGTGAGGGCGGCAAGTGGTGATGGTGTGTGCTGAATCGTCCGCACGGAAGCGGGGACATTGGCGAACGTAGGCGTGGGCGCAGAAGCAGACGCGGGCGATCGCGTAGTTGCGGCTGCAGGTTTAGCCGTAGCCGTCACAGTGCCTGCGGCAGCAGCCTCAAGCCCCTGCGCTTCTGCAGCTGACGCGACACGAGCTGCTTGCTCCACGCGCAAACGCAGCGATGCCAGTGCATCGTCCAGACGGGCTTGCAGCAGCGTTTGCACACGCCCTTGATGCTGCGCCACACGCGATGCCAAGGCCTGCACGTAATACCACTGCACCGGGTCCAGGCGGTCTGCGCCTGCTTGTTGCAAGGCCGCCATCGCGTCTGCCTTTGTCCCAGCCACTAACGTGGCGGGCGCAGTCGTGGACGCATATGCGGTCAAGGAGTCGGGCGGTGCGCCGTCCGTAGCCACTAGCGCTGATTGCACACCGTCACTCATGGCGCGGGGGCGGTGGCCTTGCCGGTTTTGGGCACAGGGGCCAATTCGACACGGCGGTTCTGCGCGCGAGCTGCGTCGCTCACGTTGGGCACAACTGGCTGCTCAGACCCAAAGGCTGCCGCAAACACCATGGACGACGGCATACCTTCTTCAATCAAAGCGCGGGTGACCGTGAGCGCGCGTTGGGCCGACAGCTCCCAGTTGTCGGCAAACTGCTGGTTGCGGCTGCTGACTGATTTGTTGTCGGTAAAGCCGCTGATCATCAGCAGCTCATCGCGTGCACCGAGGTAGGCGCGCAGCGGTGCCACCAAGCTGTTCAGCAACTGGCGGCCTTCGGGCTGCAGCTGGTCGGAGTTGAGCGAGAACAGCACGCGGCCACTGATGCCGATGCGTCCGTTGTTGAGCGTGATGCGGCCCGAGGCCAGCGGAATGGCCAGGGCTTTTTCCAGGCTGATGCGGCGCTGCTCTTCGGCCTGGCGCTTTTTCACTTCGTCTTGCAGGTTGGAGGCCAGTTGCAGCTGCACCACCAGCACGCCCACAAGCAGCAGCACAAATGCGCCCAGCAGGCCCGACATCAAATCGCCAAACACCGCCCAGACCGGGGCGGTCTGCTCCATGCCTGCGTCGTGCTCGTCCATCACGCAGCGGCCTCTTCATTGGCGGCGGCTTGCCGGGAGGGCAGCTGGCGCAGCTCTTCCACAATTTCCTTTTGGGACATGATGGACAGGTCGATCACCTCGCGCGCCTGCGCCACGTAGTAGGCCAGTTGGTCGTCGCTGCGGGCCATGGATTTGTCCATCGCGCCTTCGATGCGCTGCAGGTTGGCAATGAGCTTGTCGTTGGCCTCGCCAAAGGCCTTGACCGCGAAGCTGAAGCTCTCGCCCAGGGCCGACACGTCTACCGCGCTGCTGGTGACGCTGGCGGCAATGTCGGCAAGCTTGCCGGTCTCTGCACCCACTTGCTCGGCAAACTGGCTGCTGGCTTGCTGCAAGGCCACCGCCGACGATGCCACCAGCGCGTCGATCACGCCGCGCTGCTCGGCAGACGCGTGGTGGATAGAGGCCAACAGGCCGTTCAATGTTTCGAGGATGCGGCTGCGTTCTTCCAGCAAGGCGTTGTCGCGGGCCACGCCGTGGGAGACTTCTTCGCGCAGCTTGCCAATCACCTCTGCCGCCGCACGCGGGGCTTCCGATGCCGTGTGGATCAGGCGGGTGATGGGTTCTTCCAGCGCCGTGCCCAAGGTCGTGAGGTGCGTGGCCACGGCGGTTTGCAAGGCGTCCAGGCGCGCGACGGCGGCGCTACTGCGTGCGGCTTCGTCTTCGCGCAAGGCACCCAGTTCTGCACGCAAGGAGGCAGCCAGTTGTTCCAGACGCGTGCCGTGTTGCTGCGTCCATGCGGCCTCTGCGGCCACGCGCGTTTGCACCAGTTCTTCGGAGGCGGCCAGCAAGCGGCTGATATCGGCCAGCGTTTTCGTGGCGCTTGTCTGCGCCTGGTCGCTGATGTGCTCTGCGGTGCTTTGCAGGGTGCTGCTGATCTGCTGCTGTTGCGCCAGCGTGTGGGCACCGGCTTCGCGCCATTCACGCTGCAGCGTGGCGGCCATGGACTCCAGCGATGTGGTCCAGGCCTGCAAGCGCTCTTGCTCGCCTGCGGTGTGGGCGGCGTGCTGCTGGGCCTGGGCGGCTTGCACGGCGGCCAGCAAGGCATCTGCGCGCTGCGCAAAGCTGATGTGGAAACCTTCCAACGCCTGGCCCACGCCCTGCACGACGGCGGCGCTGCTCTGCTGGTGTGTGGCCAGCGCGGTGGCCCAGTGGTCGGACACGGTGGCCACTGTGGTTTGGAAGCGCGTGGCAATTCCGTCGAGCTGCGTGTGGGTAGCCGCCACCATCTGCTCGCCCAGGCGCGCGGTGTGGGCCTCTATGCCGGTCATGGCGCGCTCGACGGCGGGCTGGATGCTCTCGCCCGCGAGTTGCGCGCTGCGGCTGAGGCTGTCGCGCAAGGACTTGTCCACGGCGCTGGCCAGATCGGTGTAGACCGTTTTCACATCCGCATGGAAGCCTTCCTGGTTGGACAGCAGGCGGGCGTTGAGCTGCTGGGCCATGCGCTCCATCTGGGCCATCATGGCTTGCATCTGGTTCACCACTTCGGGCAGGGCTTGCGACTGCAGTTGCAAGGCCTTGTAGGTTTCCTGGCGCTGTTGGGTGAGTGAGAAGCTGCGCAACACAGTGGCTGCTTGGGTGTCCAGCAACTGGGCCACCTGCATGCGCTCGCGGCGGCTGATGGCCGACATCAGACCCAGCATGGCCGACGTGGCCACCCCGGCCACCGACGTGCCAAAGGCCAGACCGAGGCCCTTGATAGGCGTGGCAAATGCGCTGCGGATGGCAGGCAAATCGCTGGTGCCTTCCAGTGCGAACACGGCGCCGTTGAGCGTGACCACCATGCCCAGAAAAGTACCCAGCATGCCGAGCATTACCAACAGGCCCAGCAGGTAAGGCGTGAGCGCGGGGCCGGGCAAGGCCACCCGTTCGCCCTCGACGCGCAGACGAACCGGGGTCTGCAGCGACTGCGGCACGTTGGTGAGCCAATCACTCAACTGAACGAGCGACTCCGGAATGGCTTCCAGCGCGGTATTTAAAGCGGCAGTGACTTGGCGGAAGCGGTGCAACTCCAACGCGCCAAAGGCGTACACGCCCGCAATCACCAGCGTCATGGCCAAGGCCAGATGCTGGGTGCCCAAAAATCCTTGTGCCACCCACAGCACTGCTGCAGCGCCCAGCGCGAACGCGCCAGTAAAAATGTGTTTGTTCATATTGGTTTGGTGTTGTCGTTGTGGAGCGCTTCCAGCAAGCCCATGACAGGCTGCAAGCGCAACTCCCATTCGGCCAGCAGCACGGCTTGCATCTCTTGGCAAAAGCGCGTCATCCAGCCGCCGGGCTGAAGCCACAGCGCGGTGCTGTCTTCTTGCTGTGCGGCATCCAGGGCGTCCTGGTGCGCACGGCGCAGTTGCTTGAATCGCTTTTCCAGCAGCGAAGGTACTTTGGCGAGCAGCATGGCTTCGCGCTCGAAGAGGATGCCGTCGAACGCGGCATCGAGTGCCGCGAGTTGCCGCAGTGCAGGCGTTCCCCGTGCAGCTGCATCCCGCACACGGGAGCGCAACGGTTTGGCCTTGAGATCCATGTCGCGCTGATGCGCCACGTAGTAGCGTCTAAACGGTTCATAAGCACCCGCCAGCTCCGGTGGAGTGCCGCGTTGCGGAATCGGTATGGACGTTTTTGCACCACTTGCGCGCGGGGCGTCGCCTTTGGTGATGGCGCCTTCAACTGTGCTGCGGGTGCGCTGGAACTCTGCGTTCAGGGTGCTCAGCAGCGGCGATGAATTCCCGGCCTCCACAGCATCCTGAGCTGGTGCGTTGTGCGAAGCACGCAAGCTGATGGCATCGGCAATCGGAATCCATTGCCCAAGCTTTTCGGCAAATGCATCAGGCGCCCCACCACCGTCGATTGCGACCAGTTCGGAGAGGAGCGTGATGAAACGGGAGCGGTGGAAATGGGTGCGCGTAGCCATTCGCGTTAAGGACGAGCGAGAAACAAAAAAGGCCCACTTGCGTGAGCCTTCTGTGTTGCGTTTTATCGCATGCTTATTTGGTTGCGGGAGAAGGATTTGAACCTCCGACCTTTGGGTTATGAGCCCAACGAGCTACCAGACTGCTCCATCCCGCGGTAAGCTAGTAGTATACCTTATTCAGCGGCCACTGCGGCTGCATCTGCAGCAGAAGTTTCAGCGCGGTCCACCAATTCGACCAAAGCCATGGGCGCGTTGTCACCGACGCGGAAACCCATCTTCAGAATACGTGTGTAACCACCGGGACGTGTCTTGAAACGCGGGCCCAGGTCGTTGAACAACTTGGTCACGCTGTCGCGGTCGCGCAGGCGGTCAAACGCCAGACGGCGGTTGGCCACAGTGGCTTCTTTGGACAGGGTGATCATGGGTTCGATCACGCGGCGCAGTTCTTTGGCCTTGGGCACAGTGGTCTTGATGACTTCGTGCTCGATGAGCGAGTTCATCATGTTGCGCAGCATCGCCAGGCGGTGCGATGTAGTACGGTTGAGTTTGCGGAGTCCGAGTCCGTGGCGCATGGTAATTTCCTTCAGTTAGTGGGGCAGCCGTATCAGGTACTGCCCGGGCGCGTTACCCCGGGAGGGGCGGTTTGGATTAACGTTTCTCGAGTGCTGCAGGCGGCCAGCTTTCGAGCTTCATGCCCAAAGTCAGACCACGGGAAGCGAGCACTTCCTTGATTTCATTGAGCGACTTGCGACCCAGGTTGGGGGTCTTGAGCAACTCGTTTTCGGTGCGCTGAATCAGATCACCGATGTAGTAGATGTTCTCGGCCTTCAGGCAGTTGGCAGAACGCACGGTCAGTTCCAGCTCGTCCACAGGGCGCAGCAGGATCGGATCGAATTGCGTGTTGCCGCGCGGTGCCGGTGCATCGAATGCAGCCAGTTCGCTGCCTTCGAGCTGTGCGAACACAGCCAGTTGTTCCACCAAAATCTTGGCCGATGCACGCACAGCGTCTTCAGCAGACACGGCGCCATTGGTTTCGATTTCAACGACCAGCTTATCCAAATCGGTACGCTGCTCGACACGGGCGCTTTCCACGGTGTAGCTTACGCGCTTGACCGGGGAGAACGATGCATCCAAAACGATACGGCCGATGGACTTGTTGGGCTCGTCGGCATGGCGGCGCATGGTGCCAGGAACGTAGCCACGTCCTTTTTCCACCTTGATCTGCATGTCCAGCTTGCCGCCGTGCGACAGGTTGGCAATGACGTGACCGGGGTTGATGATTTCCACATCATGCGGAGTCTGAATATCCGCTGCGGTAACAACGCCTTCGGCATCTTTGCGCAGGCTCAGAGTAACTTCTTCGCGGTTGTGCAGCTTGAACACTACACCCTTGAGGTTCAACAGAATGTTGACCACATCTTCTTGAACGCCATCAATGGAGGAGTACTCGTGGAGCACACCAGCGATCGTGACTTCGGTTGCTGCAAATCCAGGCATGGACGACAGCAAGACGCGACGCAGCGCATTGCCCAAGGTGTGACCGTAACCACGCTCAAAGGGCTCCAAGGCCACCTTGGCACGGTTCAGACCGAGCTGTTCAACGCTAATGGATTTTGGTTTCAGCAAACTGTTTTGCATGCAGACTTCCTCTCAATACCCCCGACTCGTTACATCGGTAAGGCTGGTGAAGCACCCTGACAAAAGTGCCCTCTTGTCAGGGAACGAATTCAAGTACCGACGCAGATTAGCGAGAGTACAACTCAACGATCAAGGATTCGTTGATGTCGGCGCCGAACTGGTCACGGTCGGGCACAGTCTTGAAGGTACCTTCAGCCTTGTCAGCATTCACGTCCACCCATGCAGGCATACCCACTTGGGCGGCCAGTTGCAAGGCTTCCACAACACGGTTTTGCTTCTTGGACTTTTCGCGCAGAGCGATCACGTCACCAGCCTTGACCGAGTAGGAAGGAATGTTCACGGAGTTGCCGTTCACGGTGATGGCCTTGTGCGACACCAACTGACGTGCTTCTGCACGTGTGGAGCCAAAGCCCATACGGTAAACAACGTTGTCCAGACGAGATTCCAACAAGAACAGCAGGTTGGCACCAGTATTGCCACGGCGACGGTCTGCTTCTTCGAAGTAGCGGCGGAACTGACGCTCCAGAACGCCATACATGCGCTTGACCTTCTGCTTTTCGCGCAGTTGCAGACCGTAGTCGGAAGTACGGGCACCGGAGGTGCGGCCGTGCTGACCAGGCTTGGAATCGAATTTAGCCTTGTCACCGATGGAGCGGCGTGCGCTCTTCAGGAACAGGTCGGTGCCTTCACGGCGAGAGAGTTTGGCCTTGGGGCCGAGGTAACGTGCCACTTGAACTTCCTTTTATGTCATCTTCCGCACTACAAATGCGGGAGCCACCATCAACAGATGGTGGCGGTGGGCTTGTGAATGAATTTAGATGCGACGACGCTTCTGTGGACGGCAGCCGTTGTGCGGCACTGGTGTCACGTCAGCAATCATGTTGATGCGAATGCCCAGTGCGGCCAGGGCGCGCACAGACGATTCACGGCCGGGACCAGGACCCTTGATTTCGACATCGAGGTTCTTGATACCTTGTTCCAGCGCTGCACGGCCAGCCACTTCAGAAGCAACCTGGGCTGCAAACGGAGTGGACTTGCGAGAGCCCTTGAAACCTTGACCACCCGACGAAGCCCAAGACAATGCATTGCCTTGACGGTCGGTGATGGTGATGATGGTGTTGTTGAACGAAGCGTGCACGTGTGCAATGCCGTCGGCAACGTTCTTGCGAACTTTCTTGCGAACGCGTTGTGCCGCGCTATTAGAGGGAGCTTTTGCCATAGTGGTTCTCAATCCCGATTATTTCTTCAAAGACGCAGCAGCCTTACGCGGGCCTTTGCGGGTACGTGCGTTGGTACGCGTGCGCTGACCACGCATGGGCAGACCGCGACGATGGCGGAATCCACGGTAGCAACCGATGTCCATCAAACGCTTGATGTTCATCGTTGTTTCACGACGCAGGTCACCTTCGATAGTGAACTGAGCGATTTGGTCGCGAATTTTTTCCAGATCCGCGTCGGTCAAGTCTTTGACCTTCTTGGAATATGCGATGCCACAAGCTTCGCAAATTTTGCGTGCGCGGGTGCGACCAATTCCGAAGATGGCCGTCAGACCAATTTCAGAATGCTGTTGCGGCGGAATATTGATGCCAGCGATACGTGCCATTTTCGTCCTCTAAAACTCTTGCAATTAACCCTGGCGCTGCTTGTGACGCGGGTCTGTACAGATCACGCGCACAACGCCTTTGCGTCGGATAACTTTGCAGTTACGGCAAATTTTCTTGACCGAAGCCGAAACTTTCATATTTCTCTCCTAAAAACCTTCGCCATGTTCCGACTTTGATTCGCGCGGAACCTGCGATTCTACTTTGCTACATACACGGGGCGAACCAACTTCAGTCGAAACACCACCGCATTACCTAATTTTTGCCTGACGCTTGCGTGCCCTGCAGCTTTCGTCACATCAAGAAGACTTGAAATTTGCCTTCTTCAACAGTGACTCATATTGCTGGGACATCAAGTAGTTTTGTACTTGGGCCATGAAGTCCATGGTGACCACCACAATAATCAGTAGCGACGTTCCACCGAAGTAAAACGGCACGTTGTATTTCAAGATCAGGAACTCGGGCAAGAGACATACAAACGTGATGTACACCGCACCAGCCAAAGTCAAACGCAACAAGATCTTGTCGATGTATTTCGCAGTCTGGTCACCCGGGCGGATACCAGGAATGAACGCACCACTCTTCTTCAGGTTGTCTGCTGTTTCACGGCTGTTGAACACCAGAGCCGTGTAGAAGAAGCAGAAGAACACAATCGCTGCGGCATACAACATCACATACACAGGCTGGCCGGGGCTCAGCGTGGAAGAGATGTCTTTCAACCAGCGCATGGAGTCACCCGTGCTGAACCAGTTGGCCACCGTGGCAGGCAACAAGATGATGCTCGAAGCAAAGATGGGAGGAATCACACCTGCCATGTTCAGCTTCAGCGGCAGATGCGAAGACTGACCACCGTAGACCTTGTTGCCCACTTGCCTACGGGCATAGTTGACCAAAATCTTGCGCTGACCACGCTCCACAAACACCACGAAGTAAGTCACCAAAGCAACCAAAACCACAATCAGCAGAGCCACGATGATGCTCATCGCACCGGTACGCACCAATTCCAACAGACCACCGATGGCGTTGGGCAAGCCTGCCGCAATACCGCCGAAGATCAAGATCGAAATACCGTTACCCAAACCGCGCTCGGTGATCTGCTCACCCAGCCACATCAGGAACATGGTGCCTGCGGTCAGCGTCACAACCGAAGTCATGCGGAAACCAAATCCAGGTGAAATCACCAAACCAGCGGACGATTCCAATGCCATGGCAATGCCGAGCGACTGAAACAACGCCAGACCCAAAGTGCCATAGCGGGTGTACTGCGTGATCTTGCGACGTCCGGCTTCGCCTTCTTTTTTCATTGCTTCAAACGTGGGAACCACGTAAGAGAGCAACTGCATGATGATCGACGCCGAGATGTACGGCATGATCCCCAATGCGAAGATCGTGAAGCGAGACAAAGCACCACCGGAGAACATATTGAACAAACTCAATATGCCGCCTTGTTGTCCTTTGAAGAGCTGCTGCAGCTGCGATGGATCGATGCCAGGCACAGGAATATGTGCTCCGACGCGATACACCACCAGCGCAAGCAGCAAGAAGACCAGGCGGCGACGCAAGTCACCGAACTTACCTGTCTTTGCAATATCAGCTGCGCTAGTTGCCACGTGCGTATCTTTCAGTCAGCAATTCAGGCAACGCTACCACCGGCAGCTTCAATAGCAGCCTTGGCACCAGCAGTTGCACCGATACCGGTCAGCTTGATAGCCTTGGTCAGCGCGCCGGTATTGATCACCTTCACAACCTTAGCAATCTCACCCACGGCACCAGCCTGCTTCAATGACAGCAGATCCACTTCTGCCAGGCCCAGGGCTTCCAGGGCTGTCAAAGTGATTTTGGCATTGAACTTCAGCAAATGCGATTTGAAGCCGCGCTTGGGCAGACGACGATGCATAGGCATCTGACCGCCTTCAAAGCCGACCTTGTGGTAACCACCAGAACGCGACTTTTGACCCTTGTGACCACGGCCTGCGGTCTTACCCAGACCGGAACCAATGCCGCGACCGACGCGACGCTTGGCGTGCTTGGCACCCTCTGCGGGCTTGATGTTGTTGAGTTCCATCATCTACCTCTTAGAGAACCTTGACCAGATAAGCGATCGTGTTAATCATGCCGCGCACTTCGGGAGAGTCCTTCAGTTCGCTGACGCTGTTGAGCTTGCGCAGACCCAGGCCACGCACGGTGGCGCGGTGGGATTCTTTGCAGCCAATCGGGCTACGCACCAATTGGACTTTGACGGTTTGTTGTGTAGTCATGTTTGAAATCTCCGATTACGCGAAGAGTTCTTCAACAGTCTTGCCACGCTTGGCAGCCACTTCAGCCGGTGTCGTAGACACAGACAGGGCATCCAGAGTCGCACGGACCATGTTGTAGGGGTTGGACGAACCGTGGCTCTTGGCAACGATGTCGGTGATACCAACCACTTCGAAAACAGCGCGCATGGGGCCGCCTGCGATGATGCCGGTACCCTTGGGAGCCGGAGCCATCATGACGCTAGCAGCACCGTGGTGACCCATCACTTTGTGGTGGATGGTGCCGTTCTTGAGAGAAACCTTGAGCATGTTGCGGCGGGCTTCTTCCATGGCCTTCTGCACAGCAGCCGGAACTTCCTTGGATTTACCCTTGCCCATGCCGATGCGACCATCGCCATCACCCACTACGGTCAGTGCAGCGAAGCCGAGAATACGACCACCCTTCACAACCTTGGTGACGCGATTGATCGCGATCATCTTCTCGCGCAGACCGTCCTCAGGACCCT